>Ga0157367_1000006_pt1 | contig 136273 bp, 131 predicted proteins | sample AttbisABBM2_FD_113142 | JGI IMG/M metagenome (GOLD analysis project Ga0157367, IMG submission 113142) | Fungus gardens microbial communities from leaf cutter ant in Botucatu, State of São Paulo, Brazil - Atta bisphaerica ABBM2 | ecosystem: Host-associated > Fungi > Mycelium > Unclassified ... | reverse complement strand
GGGCTCGGTCGCGCTCGGCAATACGTCGACGGCAGCGGGCGCGGGTTCGATCGCACTGGGCTCGAGCGCCGTGGCCAACAACGCGAACGACGTGGCGCTGGGCTCGGGCTCGGTGACGGCGGCAGCGAACCCGACCGCCAGCGCGACGATCAATGGCACGACGTATGTGCTTGCCGGCGCAAGTCCGACGAGCGTCGTCAGCGTGGGCGCACCGGGCGCGGAGCGCCAAATTACCAACGTGGCGGCAGGCAGGGCCTCGGCGACGAGCACCGATGCAGTCAACGGGTCGCAGTTGTACGCGACCAATCAGGCGGTCGACAGCCTTGGCAATACCGTCAACAACATCGTCAACGGCGGCGGCATCAAGTACTTCCACGCGAATTCGACGCTGCCGGACAGCCAGGCGCTCGGCACCGATTCGGTGGCGATCGGCCCGAATGCGGTGGCGAACAACGCGGGCGACGTTGCGCTGGGTTCGGGTTCGACGACGGTGGCGGCGAACCCGACGGCAAGTGCGACGATCGGCGGCGCGAGCTACACGTTCGCCGGTGCGACACCGGTCAGCGTCGTCAGCGTGGGCGCACCGGGCGCGGAACGCCAGATCACCAACGTGGCAGCCGGCCGGGTAACGGCGAGCAGGACGGACGCGGTCAACGGCTCGCAGCTGTACACGACGATCCAGGCGATCAACAGCCTGTCGACGTCGACGATGTCGAATATCGCGTCGCTTTCGACGAGCCAGGGAACCAGCACCACGCTGATCACGTCGCTGTCGACGAGCATCAGTCGCCTGTCCACTGCATCGACGGGTAGCACCGCCCATTACGTCAGCGTGAACGACGCCGGCTCGCAGCAAGGGAATTTCGACAACACGGGCGCAACCGGAACGAATGCGGTCGCAATCGGCGCAAACGCGATCGCATCGCAAGCCAACTCCGTGGCACTGGGCAACGGCGCCAGCGCGAACAGCGATGGCGGGACCGTGATCGGTGCCAAGGCACTGGTGTCGGGCAGCAACGCCACGGCGATCGGCCAGGGCGCAGCGGCGATGGCGCCCGGTGCGGTGGCGCTGGGCGCGAACTCGATGGCGACCGAGGCAAACACGGTATCGGTCGGTGCGCCCGGCAGCGAGCGTCGGATCACGAATGTCGCGGCAGGCGTCAACCCGACGGACGCGGTGAACGTGTCGCAGCTGGGCGCCGTGCAGTCCAGCGTCAACGATGTGGCTCGCAAGGCGTATGCAGGCGTTGCGGCCGCCACCGCGCTGACGATGATTCCGGAGGTGGACGCGGGCAAGACGATTGCCGTCGGGATTGGCAGCGCGAGTTATCAAGGCTACAGCGCCGTTGCGATCGGGTTCACCGCGCGCCTCACGGACAACCTGAAGCTGAAAGGTGGAGTCGGCGGCGGCAGTGCGGGTTACACGTACGGTGTGGGTGTCGGCTACCAGTGGTAAGCGAGCGACGGGACGCATCGGGACGCCATGCGTGTCGCGGTGTGCTTCCCAGGCATGGGCGAACGTGAAACAACAAGAGTGAGGGACGTCATGTCTACTGGAAAATCCGTAATTCTGTTCGGTCTGGCCTTGCTCGCCGGATGCACGAGCGCATCGGGGCCGACCTATTCGAATTACACGCTTACGTTACCCAATGGTGAGGCGGCCTATCGCGTGACTTGCCATGGTCTCCTCGAAGGGCCGGGCGCTTGTCGGAAACAGGCGGACGAGATCTGCAAAGGGCAGCCGGTCAGGATGCTGTCCGCCGAATCTCGCCTGGGCGTCACGACCGACGGAAAGCCCGATGACCGGAGCATCACGTTCCAATGCGGCGCTGAGGCGCAGGCTTCGCCGGCCGAGCCTGCCGTTACGCCATCCACATCATCGTTGCCGAAAATCGTGTCGCTGAGTGCCGATGCGAACTTCGATACGGCGAAGGACACGCTGAAGCCTGCCGCACGGGCGCGGCTGGATGACCTGATCAATCAGGTTCGCGGTGCGCGGATCGGCACGGTGACCGTCAACGGCTATACCGACTCGGTCGGATCCGACGCGTACAACCAGGATCTTTCCGAGCGTCGCGCACGCGCCGTCGCGACGTATCTCCAGGCGCGCGGGCTCAAGGCGGAACGCTTCGTGAGTCACGGATACGGCAAGGAAAATCCGGTCGATTCGAATGCGACCGAAGCCGGGCGTGGGAAGAATCGTCGGGTAGAAGTGCTGATGGATATCGGCAGGTCATAGCAGGTTGCCGGAAAGGCATCGGTTTATCGCAGGGAGCGACTTGGTGGCCTCGCGTCAGGTTCCTTGATGAGCTGTGCCGTGGTGGTTGGGGCGTCATGGGATGCCCCCTTTTTATCGAAGCAGTAGTCCAGCCATGTTCATTTCGAATTCGCGTGCACGACGCCCTTCGGCGAAATCATGGTATGCCGCATGCCTGAAGGTGGCATGCGGCATTGGTGCGCTGACGGGAGTTTCCATGCAGGTGGCCATCGCCCAATCCGGTTCGATGGCGCCGTCGACGACGCCAGATCTCCCCCAAACGGTACTCGCACAGGCGGCACGCGCCGTGGGTGCGCGACGCTGCCTGGCAGCGGTTTCTCAGATATCCGATCGCATGTTCGCGCAAACGAAGCATACGGATGTCGCGCTGGACTGGGATCGCGGCAATCCGGATGGAGAGCCGATGTTCTCGCTATCCGGGCTCGAATACCCGGACGCGTCCGCGGTGTTGTCGCTGACAACGGCGCCATCGCCGGCGGGCGGCTGCACGATCATGGTCGAGCGGATTTCCAGCGCGCCGACGCCGTGCAAGGCGGTCGCGCGTTCGACCTTGGCCGGTTACAGCGGTACGCAGCTGGTCAAGGCCGTGACCGTCTACGTGAATCCGGCTCGGCCGCGCGAAACCGTGACGCTCGTCGACTCGCCACCGAGCTGCCTGATCGTCCGCAGGCAGGTCGGATTCAACTGGGGCGTGGCGCGGTAGAGCGGGTGGTGCAGGTAAGACAGCGCCGGGCGGCGTGAGCCTCGGCAGACGCGTATCGACGAGAAACGGCCATGAATACGTATCGCGAATTATTGAATCAACTCGAAAAGCTGAAGATGGAAATCGAGGTCGCCCGTGAGCAGGAGGCGCGCCTGATTGCGGAACGCGTCGTCGAGCTGCTCGCGGAGAGCGGTGTCATTCGCGGCTCCCTCGCGCAGCAAGGTCGGAGTCGGCGCGTTCGCGTGTCGGTCAAGCCGAAGTATTGGGATCCGAAAACGGGCGCCACGTGGTCCGGGAGAGGGCGCACGCCGCATTGGCTGGTGGGCAAGGATCCCGAGCAATTCCGGATCGATCATGTCGACGACGCGCTGCGCCGGAACGACGAATCGCAATGAATCGCGGCCACTGGCCCGATTGCAACGGCCGGGCGTTGGCGGACTTTGTAACAGCGGAGGCGGGATGCACAGCGACCCATGTCATGCCGACGGCGTGAGCACGCAGCAGCATACGGATGCCGGTCTTCACGACGATCTGCGCATCGCGCTGCTGCGTCATGAGTTTTTCGTCGTGTACCAGCCGGTTGTCGACGTCGCGTCGAACCGGGTGGTGTCGCACGAGGCGCTGATCCGCTGGCAGCACCCCGTGAGAGGGCTGGTGACGCCCGGGGCATTTATCGAAACGGCGGAGCGGACGGGGCTCGTTCTCCGCATCACGGAAGTCGTGCTGGAGCAGGTGTGTCGCACGCTCAAGATCGGGAGCGGACCGTGCCACCGCCTTCCCATATCCGTCAACCTTTCAGCGGTTTGCCTGACGGCAGGCGGGGTGCCCGATGCGATTCGCTCCGTCCTTCGGCGTTTCGATGTTCCGCCGGAGCGGCTGATTCTTGAAATGACGGAAACGGCCACGCTGGAGCACGCCGATCACGTGATGGACCAGCTCGATGCGTTGCGTGCGATGAACGTCGGGATCGTCATGGACGACTTCGGCACGGGATATGCGTCGTTGGTCAACTTGTGGCGATATCCGCTCAGCGGAGTGAAGATCGATCGCTCGCTGCTGGAGGATATCCCGCATGACGCGCGACCTTGCCTGATCGTCGCGAGCATGATCGAGATGGCGCGCAAGCTCGGTCTGTCGGTCGTCGTCGAAGGCGTCGAGAACGATCGTCAACTGGACTGGATCCGGCAATTTCCGGATGTGCTCGCACAGGGCTACTTGTTCGGCATGCCTTCGGCCGAGATCAGGTGCGACGGACGCCATTCCGGAACGTGACGGGCCGGCAGCCCCGAATGGAAAGCGGCCGACCCGGCGCCGGCCGGCGAGTCCTTCCCGCGTGGCCGCGCGCTTACCACCCGAACTTCAGCTCGACGCCCAGGTACTCGCTGTTGTGGCCGCCCGCCGCGCGGATCGTGTCGCCGACCGCATAGTAGACGCCTTCGACGGCCCCCGTCAGGTGGCTGTTGAAGGTATAGTCGGCGCGCACCTGCGCATATGCCCCCGTCCAGCGCGTGCCGCGCCCGGCGGTGCCGGCGACCGGGGTGGCGGGCTGCGTGTAGACCGCGTCGTCCGTCGTCGCGCGCCACTGGAATGCGAGCGCGCCGAGCAGCGTGAGCTTCGGCAGCGGCTTGACCGTGATCGACGGCTTCACGTGAATCAGGTTCGAGTAGCCGGTGAAACCCGCGAGCGTGAAGTAGTAGCCGTTCGGAAACAGCGGATTGAACGTGCCGAGCGTGCCGTCGCCCGGATGCCGGTCGCCGGACGCCGCGTCGATCTGCAATCCGACGCGCGGCGACCATGCGGCCTTGGCGAACGTGTAGCCGACGCGCGAACCCGCCGCCCACGCGCGCACGCGCTCGGGGCCGACGCTGCCCGTCTGCCCCATTGCTTCGAGATCCCAATCGATGCCGCTGGCCGCGCCCGCGAAGCGCGCATCGAACACGTTGCGGCGTTCGTTGCCGCGTGCGCCGATGTAGCGTGCGTTGTCGCGCTCGTACAGCGAGTAGTACGCGGAGAGCTCGTTTTTCCCGAGCACCTGGCGTTCGATCCGGATCGTATGAAACCGCATGCCCGGGTTCGACGTATCGTCGAACGCCTTGACGTCGCGATACTGCACCGGCTGGCTGACGAAGCCGATCACGCGCCACGGGCCGCTCACCCAGTTCGCCCACACCGCATCGAACGATTGCCGCACGTTCGGGCCGTCGCGCGACGACACGAAGCGCTGCAGGTCGAACAGGAAATCCTGCCGCCCGACGCGGACCTTCAACGTGCCCGCATCGAACGGCTGCACGAACGACACGAACGCGAGCCGCAGGTCGAGCGGATTCTTGTCGACGGGCGTCACGGTGTTCTTGCCGAACGCGCGCGCATCCTCGAACTCGGTGTACAGCTCGACGTGCCGGTTCAGGTGCACGTCGACGTTGAAGCGAAAACGCTGGATCAGGTACGAATCGCCGGCCGTCTTCCCGACGCCGAAATTGCCCGCGTCGGACGATTCGAACCGCTCGCGCAGCACCGCGCCCAGCGACACGTAGCTGTACGGATCGGTGGCCGACAGCGGGATGTACTTCAGGCTGTCGAGCGGCTCGGTGCGCAAGGCCGGGTTCGCGAGCGCATACCAGCGTTCCTGCCAGCGGTTCGTCATGATCGCCGGGCGCTGCGCCGGCAGGTCGTCCGGCACGATCGGCGCGTCGGTTTCCTGCGCGGCGGCCGCCATCGGCCAGAGCGGCAACAGCGCGAACAGCGATGCGCAGAACCGCACGGCGCGCGCGCGACGCGGTTCAGGCGTGCGGCTGGCGGTGCGCGTCACGGCTGCGCCGTCTGGTGGATCTCGGCGACGTAGCCGCCGGGGAATTGCACCATCGCGGCGTCGCGTCCATCGGCCGAATACGGCGGCACGAGCACGGTCACGCCCGCGGCCTTCGCCTTGTCGAGCGTCTCCGCCAGGTTCGCGACTTCGTAGCCGGTGGTGTCGCGGCCGTACGGATAGGGCAGGCGGCCGTCCGTCACGAGCACGACCATCTTGCCGAACGGCGATTCGATCCGCACCCGGCGATAGTGGTCGTCGGGCCGGCCGATCTCGACGCCGGGCGCCTGCGCGACATCGGACACCACCTTGCCGTGCGAGAAGCGCGCGAAGCCGCGGATCAACGCGTTCGCGACGTCGCTGGGCACGTAGACGCGGTTCTCCGGCACGCGTTCGAACGGCGCGTAGTTCGGCTTCGTCGTGTGGACGTAGAGCTGCATGTTGACGCCGCCCGGCCACTGGATCACCGCGTCGCGGCCGATCGGATCCGGGAACGTCTCGACCAGCACGCTCGCGCCGGCTGCCCGCGCATCGCGGATCGCGCGGTCGATGTCGCTCACGAGGTAGCCGGTGCGTTCCGCGCCGAACGGATAGGGCACGGGCGTCTTGAAGCCGAACAGCGACACCGTGCCGACCGGCGTCTGCAGCAGTTGCGACGTGGTCGAGCTGGGCGTCGGCGTGACCGTCGCGACGACCTGCGGCGTGCTCTTGCCGCCGAAGGTCGCGAGGAAGCTCGCGACGAAGCGGTCGACGTCCTCGGGCGCGACGTACACGTGGGTCGTATCGAATTGCGGCGCGACGGCGACGGTCGGCGCGGGGCGGGCCGGCTGCGCGGCGTGCGCGACGCCCGCCGTGCCGATCGACACGGCGAGGCCGAGTGCGGCGGAAAGCACGAGCGTCTTGAGTTTCATCGAAGTTTGTTTCATTACCTGGTTCGACATGGTGTTGGCATGAGAGGATGAACCGGCTATCGGGAGCCGGTGTCGGGGGGAGTGGGCACGCTGCGCTCATGCAGGTCGTGCAGCGCAACCAGCGCGAATGCGCATGCGAGCCCGACGTGTTCGAGAAACGCGGCAGTGAGCCCGAAGCGGGCATCCGGCGGCGCGTGCCAGAACGCGTTCGCGACGCTCGCGGCGAACAGCGTGAAGCCCGCGAGCGCGCCGGCGCCGAGCCAGCGCAGCACGCCGGTGAGTATCAGCAGCGGTGCGACCAGCTCGACCGCGATCACCAGCGCCGCGACCGGCGCGGCCGGCTCGACGCCGAAGTGCTGCATCTCGGCGATGGCCGCGCCGAAATCGCCGGCCTTGTGCAGGCCGCCCTGCAGGTAGGCGGAGCACAGGCCGAGCAGGCCCAGCCAGCGGACGAACCGGCTCTGCACCAGCGGCCGCAGCAGCGCGGCCGCGTGCGCGTCGATCCGGCGGACGATACCGTTCATCAGACGGCCCAGCATGCGCAGCCGAGCGCACCCCAGAACGATTTCAGGTCGGAGGCCGGCACCTCGCTCGACCACGCGCGCGCATGCGCATGGCCGTGCACGCCGCACGCGCTCGCGCAGCCGCACATCTGCGCGGCCGCGCGGTGCAGCGGCTGGCCGTCGCCGCCTGCCGCGCCCCAGCCGGCATAGCCGCCGAATGCGCGCACGGGCGACCAGTCGGGCATCGCGGGCGGCGGCGGCGCGTCGCGGCCGGCGAACGGGCCTGCCGCATAGACGACCTTGCCGCCCACCACGGTCAGCAGCGACGTCGTGTCGGCGATGTCGGCCTCGGCGCATGCGAAGAAATCGCGGTCGGGCACGATCAGGTCGGCGAGCTGGCCGACTTCGATCCGGCCTTTCTTGCCTTCCTCGTTCGAGAACCACGTGACGTTCTCGGTCCACATCCGCAGCGCCGTTTCGCGGTCGAGGCAATTCGCCTGCGGATACAGGCGCAGGCCGCCGACGGTGCGCCCGGTCACGAGCCACGACAGCGACACCCACGGGTTGTAGCTCGCGACGCGCGTCGCGTCGGTGCCTGCGGACACCTTCAGCCCCTTTGACAGCATCTTCGCGACGGGCGGGGTCGCCTCGCCGGCCTTCGCGCCGTAGCGCTCGACGAAATACTCGCCCTGGTACGCCATCCGGTGCTGCACGGCGACGCCGCCGCCGAGCGCCGCGATGCGATCCATCGAACGCTCGGAGATCGTCTCCGCGTGATCGAAGAACCAGTTGAGGCCCGCGAGCGGCGTCTCGCGATTCACCTTCTCGAACACGTCGAGCGCGCGGCTGATCGTCTCGTCGTAGGTCGCGTGCATGCGCCACGGCCAGCGGTTCTGCGCGAGGATCCGCACGACGTCCTCGAGATCGGATTCCATCTCCGGCGCCATGTCCGGGCGCGGCTGGCGGAAATCCTCGAAGTCCGCCGCGGAGAACACCAGCATCTCGCCCGCGCCGTTGTGGCGGAAATAGTCGTCGCCCTGCTTGTAGCGCGACGTCCTGGTCCAGTTCAGGAAATCGTCCTTCTCCTGCTGCGGCTTCTGCGTGAACAGGTTGTAGGCGAGGCGGATCGTCAGCTGCTTCGCGTCGGCGAGCTGCTGGATGACTTGGTAGTCCTCCGGATAATTCTGGAAGCCGCCGCCCGCGTCGATCGCGCCGGTCACGCCGAGGCGGTTCAGCTCGCGCATGAAGTGGCGCGTCGAGTTCACCTGGTATTCGAGCGGCAGCTTCGGGCCTTTCGCGAGCGTCGAATACAGGATCGCGGCGTTCGGTTTCGCGAGCAGCAGGCCGCTCGGGTTGCCGTGCGCGTCCCGCACGATCTCGCCGCCCGGCGGCTCGGGCGTGTCCTTCGTGTAGCCCACCACGCGCAGCGCGGCGGCGTTGAGCATCGCGCGGTCGTACAGGTGCAGGATGAACACCGGCGTATCGGGCGCGACCGCGTTCAGTTCCTCGATCGTCGGCAGCCGCTTCTCGACGAACTGGTGCTCGGTGAAGCCGCCGACCACGCGCACCCATTGCGGCGCCGGCGTGATCGCCACCTGGTGCTTGAGCATGTCCATCGCGGTCGCGAGCGAGCGCACGCCGTCCCAGCGCAGCTCCATGTTGAAGTTCAGCCCGCCGCGGATGATGTGCAGGTGATTGTCGATCAGGCCCGGCAGCGCCGAGCGGCCGCCGAGATCGACGACTTCCGTGTGGCCGGCCGCGAGGGCCATCACTTCGCTGTCGTCGCCGACGGCCGAGAAGACGCCGTCGGTGATCGCGACCGCGCTCGCGGTCGGGCGCGACGGGTTCAGGGTCGTGAAGCGCCCGTTGCGCAGGATGATGTCGGGCGATTTCGGGCTGGACGTGGTCATGTACGGTTCTCCGTGGATTGGCTGGCGACCTGGGTGGCGGCATTCGCGTCGCGCCCAGGCAATGCGCCGAACATATGCTGATTGCACTTCGATTCGCGCCATGCCGTGTGGAACGCGGTGCCCGACAGCATCTGCTTGGCGACCGGCACGACCTGCTCGCCGGCGAGGATGCCGAGCAGGCCGACCAGCGCGACGAGCGGCGGTGCGGGCGAGCGGACGTGCAGCAGGCTGTAGATCACGCCGACCAGCAGGCCGGCGAGCAACGACAGGACATAGATCTTCATGGGTGGAACCTCGGGCGGTGCGTGGACGAATGAGGCGAAAGGCAGGAATGCGCGTGCGGCATACCCCGCGACGATTGCATTGTAGGCAGGCGATGCGCGCTTGCGCCGTGCATCGCGGGTGAATTAAGGAGATTTAAGGATATTTCAGCCGGACGTTGCTAGCATGAAAAAGACGCCGAAAAGCTCGGCGGCGCCGATGCGGCGACACACGCTTGCCGTGCGTCCGACGCATCGGTTGTGCGGCGAAAGCCGGCCTGCCCGTAACGTTTTGATGATTGAGAGGATGGAGTCAACATGAGCAACCCGAAACTCGAAGTACTTACCCCGGACAACTGTCAGATGATTTTCATCGACCAGCAGCCGCAAATGGCATTCGGCGTGCAGTCGATCGACCGGCAAGTGCTGAAGAACAACGTGGTCGCGCTGGCGAAGGCGGCAAAAACCTTCGATATCCCGACGATCATCACGACCGTCGAGACCGAGAGCTTCTCGGGCTACACGTATCCGGAGCTGCTCGACGTGTTCCCGGATCACCCGCTGCTCGAGCGCACCTCGATGAACTCGTGGGACGACCAGAAGGTGCGCGACGCGCTCGCGAAGAACGGCCGCAAGAAAGTGGTCGTGTCGGGCCTGTGGACCGAAGTGTGCAACAACACGTTCGCACTGTGCGCGATGCTCGAAGGCGGCTACGAGATCTACATGGTGGCCGACGCATCGGGCGGCACGACGAAGGAAGCGCACGACTTCGCGATGCAGCGCATGATCCAGGCCGGCGTCGTGCCGGTGACCTGGCAGCAGGTGATGCTCGAATGGCAGCGCGACTGGGCGCACCGCGGCACCTACGACGCCGTGATGGCGATCGCGAAGGAGCATTCGGGCGCGTACGGGATCGGCGTCGACTACGCGTACACGATGGTGCACAAGGCGAAGCAGCGTACCGCGAACGCCCACGAGATCATCCCGGCGGTGCACGCGAAGTAAGGACGGCGGGCCGGGCTTGCCCGGCTCGAACCGTGAACACGTGAAGAAGCTGCCGCGTCGGCGACGCGGCAGCTTTTTTATCGCCGCGCCGCGCGGCGCGAGGCGCGCGGCGGGAGACGGGGGCAATCAGCGCGGCGTGCTGTCGGGCGCGCTGCCCGGCGCAACGCTGCACGCGCGGCCGATCATCACGAGCAGCGGCGGCAGGAACAGGCACCACAGCCCGGCCGCCAGATAGAGGCCGGCCGCCGCGCCGCAACCGGCGGCGAACGCGGCGACGCTGACGGCCATCTTCCGCAGGCGCGCATCGTCGCCCGGCTTGCGCGGCGTGTGCGAACCGATGCGCTCGCCGAGCGAGATCATGATCTGCGTGACGGTGCCCGTCATCAGCGTGGTGGGCGGCGCGTCGGACAGATGCAGGCGGTGCAGCGCGTTCTGCACGGCCATCGCGACGACGAGCGTCATGCCGGTCGCGAGCGCGGGCAGCGCATCGCTGTCGGGAAACGGCCCGACGGATACCGCGAGCGCCGCGCCGCCCGTCAGCAGCGCGGCCTGCGCGAGCAGCATCACGCGCAGCGCGTCGGCGCCGCGTGCGTTCAGCCGGTTCGCGCAGACAGTGGCGAGCACGATCGCGACGCAGAACACGGGCAGCGCCGCGAGTTTCGCGATCGCGCCCGACGTGCCGGACACGAGCGTCGCGCCGAGCGTGACGAAGTTGCCGGTCACGTGTGCGGTAAAGAGCCCTTGCAGCGCGAGAAAGCCCGCGGTATCGACGAAGCCGCCGTTGAAGCTCAGCAGCACGGGCAGTCGGGTGTCGTTCATGGTGATTCCTGGTGATGCCTGGTGGTCGGCGGTTCGGTGGGTGCCGGGCTGGCACGCCGAGGATAGGCGACCCGTCGCGCGCCGTCACATGAAACGTTCTGAATGCGTCCCCGCCGCCGGAATTTTCATAACGATTAACTTGCATTGCGCCGTGCGATGGGCTATGCGCCGGCGCAAGCGTCGGTTCAGCGCCCCGCGCCGCGCCGCCACGCGCCGGGGGCATGGCCGACGACCTTCGCGAACACGCGGCTCAGGTGGCTCTGGTCCGCGAATTCGCACGCCGCGGCGATTTCGGCGAGCGTCATGGCGGTCGTTTCGATCAGCCGCCGCGCCTCGGCCACGCGCTGATCGAGCAGCCACTGGTGCGGCGTGCGGCCGGTGGTCCGCGAGAACGCGCGGATGAAATAACCGCGCGACAGGTTGCACGCCTGCGCGACATCCGCGAGCGACACGCCGGCGTTCGCCTTCTGCATCAGCAGTTCCTTCGCGCGCGCCAGGTGCGCGGGCGACAGCGTGCCCTTGCGCGCGAGGTCGCGCTGGGCCGCGCTGCCGTAGCGGCGCGCGAGGTGCGTGCCGATCGCGAGCCCCATCTGCTCGACGAACAGCGTATTGAGCGCGCCCGGCACGTCGAGGCTGTCGGCAACCGCATGCGCGAGATGGCCGAGGAGCGGGTCGCGCGCGTCGGCCGCGCAGGTCAGGCCGCCGATGGGCGCGCCGCCGTGTTCGTCGCCGAGGCGGTCGAGATACGCGCGTGACAGCTCCACGAGCACGAAATCGAAATTGCCGTAGAGGTCCGCGTGGAAATGCTCGGAAAAGTCCCGGATGTAGATCGAATGATGGCGGAACGATCGTTCCGCGCTGCGCGCACCCCGATACAACGTGCGGCGATGCCCGTCGTTCAGCGAAACGCCGACCAGGAAGCCGCGGTCGCAGGCGGGCATCACGATGCGCTCGAATTGCTCGCTGGGCATGCACTTGCGATGCAGCGTGAGGCCGTCCGCGACATGTTCGACATCCCTCGACAGCAGGCCCGCCACGCATCCGAGCGTGTCCTTGGGCGGCGGTGCGGGGGGCGCGGCGAGTGAAGGCGACATGGCGCGGAATCCTTGAAGGGGAGCGAACAATCCGGCGGCCAGTTTATACGGGACGCGTGACAGCCCCAAGCATAATTGAACGAAAATCCGCGGCGTGCCCCCCACACAGTGGACTTTCGTTCAAGACAGGCGGCCCGCGGCTGCTTACAGTCGGGTTGCACACGTGGCAATGCCAGTCACGATCGTGCGCCAGGGGGCGCAGGGCGCCGATTCCCGGCCCGATGCCGCAGCGTTCGGCGGGCCATCGTCGAAAGGTCGCCGGAGGCAGCCATGATCCAGATCGGGACGTTGTCGGTGGATTTCGAACAGCGCGACATTCGCCGCCACGGCATGCCGCTGCGCATCGGCGCGCGCGCGTTCGACATTCTCGAGGTGCTGCATCGCGCGGCCGGTCGCGTCGTGTCGAAGGACGACATCATGGACGCCGTCTGGCCGGGCGTAATCGTCGAGGAGAACTGCCTCCAGGTGCACGTCGCCGCGTTGCGCAAGCTGCTCGGCGACCGCCGCGACCTGATCAAGACCGTGCCCGGCAGGGGCTACATGCTGGTGGCCGGCCCGCGCGCGGATGCGCCGGCGGCTCGGCCGGAGCACGCGCCGCTGCGCGGCGACGGCCTGCCTTCCTCATTCGCGCCGCTGATCGGGCGGCAGGCCGAGATCGGCCAGATCGTCGACATGCTCGACCGGATGCCGGTCGTCACACTGGTCGGCGCCGGCGGCATCGGCAAGACGAGCCTTGCCGCGCACGTCGCCCGCGACCTGCGGCGCCGCGCGCGCGACACCGTGCATTGGGTGGAACTCGCGCGCGCCACGACGCGCGACGACGTGCTGCGCGCGCTCGCCGCCGCGCTCGACATGGCCGGCCACGATGACCCGGGCATCGACGGCATCGCCGACGCGCTGGCCGCGTCGCGCTGCCTGGTGGTGCTCGACAACGCCGAGCACGTCGTCGACGTGGTTGCCGGTCTCGTCGACGCGCTCGCGGCGCGCATCGCGACGCTGCGGATGCTCGTGACCAGCCGCGAGCCGCTGCACGTCCCGGCCGAGCAGATGTTGCGCGTTGCGCCGCTCGCCGTGCCCGCCAGCGGCGCGCGAGCCGACGAGATCGCCGGCTGTTCCGCGGTCCAGCTGTTTCTCTGCCGCGTCCGCGCGGCGACGGCCGATTGCGCGCCCGACGAAGCCGGCATCCGGCTGGCCGGGGACATCTGCCGGCGTCTCGAGGGGCTGCCGCTGGCGATCGAACTGGCGGCCGCGCGCGTCGCGACGCTCGGCATCGAAGGCGTCGCCACGCGCCTCGACGACCGCCTGAACCTGCTGACGGGCGGCTTGCGAGCCGCGCTGCCGCGCCACCAGGCGCTGCGCGCGACGTTCGACTGGAGCCATGCGCTGCTGAGCCCCGCGGCGCGCGCGCTGTTTCGGCGCCTCGGATGCTTCTTCGGCCCGTTCACGTTCGACGCTGCGTGCGCGGTGGCGGCGGTATTCGGTACGCCGATCGAGGAGACCATCGGCGGGCTCGGCGAGCTGGTCGCGAAGTCGCTGTTGAGCGTCGAGTTCCGTACCGCCCGCGCGCAGTACCGGCTCAGCGAATCGACCCGCGCGTATGCACTGGAAAAGCTGCGCGCCGAGGGGGAATTCGAACGCGTCGCCGTATGCCATGCGCGCTACGCGCGCGAGCGGGCGGGCGAAAAGGCGTTGGCCGGGCCGGCATCGATGCCGGTATTGCAGCGGGAATTTCAACGGGAATGGCAGCCGGCGGGCACCGCGCCGCCGCCGCGCCGGCACGCGTGAGCGAATTCGGCGCGCGCCGGCAGGCGCTCGCGGCGCCCGAGGCGCCCGGGCGTCGCCGCGAGCGCCGGCGCGTTACGCCTTCAGGAACGCGAGCAGTTCGGCGTTGATCTTGTCGGCGTCGACGACGCACATCCCGTGCGAGCCGCCGGGGATCACCTTGAGCTGCGCCTTCTTCACGAGCTTCGCCGACAGGTGCGCGGAATGATCGATCGGCACGATCTGGTCGTCGTCGCCGTGCAGGATCAGCGTCGGCACGTCGATCTTCTTCAGGTCTTCCGTGTAGTCGACCTCGGAGAATTCCTTGACGCACAGATACTGGCCGAGAATGCCGCCCATCATCCCCTGCGCCCAGAATGCGTCGATGGTGCCCTGCGATACCTTTGCGTTCGGCCGGTTGAAGCCGAAGAACGGCACCGCGAGATCCTTGTAGAACTGCGAGCGGTTCTCGGCGACGTTCTTGCGGATGCCGTCGAACACGTCGATCGACAGGCCGCCCGGGTAGGCGGCCGTGTTCGCCATGATCGGCGGCACCGCGCCGATCAGCACCGCCTTCGCGACGCGCCTGGTGCCGTGGCGGCCGATGTAGTGCGCAACTTCGCCGCCGCCCGTCGAATGGCCGACCAGCGTGGCTTCGCGCAGGTCGAGCGCGTCGAGCAGCGCGGCGAGATCGTCGGCATAGGTGTTCATGTCGTTGCCGTGCGACGGCTGGCCCGAGCGGCCGTGGCCGCGGCGGTCGTGCGCGATCACGCGATAGCCGTGCTGCACCAGGAACAGCATCTGCGCGTCCCATGCATCGGCGCACAGCGGCCAGCCGTGCGAGAAGACCACCGGGCGGCCGGCGCCCCAGTCCTTGTAGTAGATCTGCGTGCCGTCTTTCGTCGTGATGGTGTTCATGGCATGGGCTCCGTGATGGGCAGAAGGGGCGGCGGCCTGTTTCGGCGCGCCGGCGGCAGTGGCCGCGGTGGGCAGCGCGGCGGCGGCGACGGCCGTCGCGCCGGCGAACAGCATCTCGCGACGCCGGGTCGATTCGACGGCGTCGGTTTGCGTGGAACGCATGGGGTCTCCTTGAGCGTGCGGCGGAACGACACCGCGTGAAACGATGATGAAGGTGATCGGTGCGTGGCAACCTCGCCCGACAACCGCAAGGCGCTCGCCGTCACGATGCGACGATGCGATCGCGACGGATACGAACACAGCGGGGAGGCTACACGTCAGCCCCCCGGCGTGTACTGAAGCGACCTGAAATTTCTTGAACGCGCGCACGGATTCGAGGGGTGATTCGGATTCCTGTCGGCGGTGTCGGAAGCGCGGCCAGAACGATTCAGATTCGCTAAAGGACTTTTCATCGCGCAACGGTTATCGTCGCCCCGTGTCGGCCCACGCCGCGCTGCCGGTGCCGGACAGCGACGCGAACGGGGGGCTGCGCCATTTCCAAGGACACGCCGCCATGAACGAATTCAGCCGTTGGGCGCGGATGATCACGCTGCTCGACGCATCCCCCGAGACCGGACGCGCAATGCCGCCGTCGCTGCGCGACGCGAACGGCGCGGGCTACCGCCGCCGCAACGCCGCGCCGGTGCCGTCGAGCGGCAGCACGCGCCGTCGGGCCACGGTCGTCGCCGCCGAGCGGCAGACCGGCTCGGCGGTGCTGCTGTCGTGGAGCGACGCGACGCGCTTTCGCTACGACGAACAGCGCTGGATCAGCGCGAAGTCCCGCAAGCGCAGCTGCTGCGCGCTGAGCGGGCGGTCGATCCGGATCGGCGACGCGGTCTACAAGCCGCAGTGCCGGGGCGAGAAACTCCCGGCCAACTGCGCGGACATGATCCTCGCGACGGAGATCGACAGCCTCATCCTCCGCTTCAACCGTCAGCGGTGACGCTCGCCGGGCTTCGTTCACGCGCGCCCGCGGAACTAGTCCTGCCAGTTCGAGCCGAGCACCCGGCCGCAGAAGTTCATGCGGCGGTAGTTCGGGTCGTACCGCTCCTGCACGTCGTCGCCGATGCTGCCGAAGGTCGTCGCCGTGCGCTGCGCGAGGCCTTCGGCGAGCGCTTCGAGGAACAGCTCCTTGAAGCCCGCGCCGCGCGGCCACGCGCACAGCACGGCATCGCGCTCGGCGCGCGTGACTTCGTCGAAGTGCGCGCCGAACAACTCGGTTTCGACGCCGGTGCCGAGCAGCGCCGTGAGCGGCGCCATGTGCGAATGGAGGCCGAATGCGGTATGCAGCGCGATCGCCTGCCACGCGTCGGCCGAGTCCGTCGGCGGCACGCCGTGTTCGGCGAGGAACGTGCGCGCGGCATTCGCACTGTCGATCTCGAAGCGCTGGCATGAATGCCGGTAACGTTCCGTCAGGCCGACGAGATGAAACAGCGCGGCGACGTACAGCAGGTCGGAATCGAACGCCAGCGTGCGGCGCCGGCCGATGAGCGACGCGAACAGGAACACCCGCATCGCGTGCCGGTACAGGATCTCCGGCTCCTGCGCGGCCACCGTCGCGGCTGCCGCGCATGCGAGTGCGCTGTCGGGAATCGGGATGCCGGCGACGCTTCGTCCCATCGTCGTCGTCCTCAGCGGGCGAACCGGGCGGCCATCGCGCGCGCGCGGCGGTCGTGCCGCGCGGCAATGCCGCTGTCGAAGGCGATCGTGTCGGCGGTCGGTGCGTCGTTCATTTGGGTGGGTAGGTCCGGTGTCGGTGAAAGGAACGCCGCCGGCGCGCACCGGCGCGAGCGGGCCGTTGTGCCGTCGCTGTGCTGCAGTGTGCGCGGCCGTCCACCGAAAGTCCTGCGCAAAACCTGAATCGTTCTGAAGCGGAAGCGAAGCACCGCACGGCAGCGGCGCGGAATTGCCGGTTCACGGCTGGAATATGAATGCATGGGTAAATTCGAATATTCATTCGTATAAAGCATGCGCGGCTGTCGCACCATTCGGCCGATTAAAATGATCTTCGGAATGAAATACCGGGAAGCGCGCCGGACGCTGAAATATTGCCCGAAAACCCGGCAGACCCGCGTCAACGCAGGGCATGTCCGGATTGCCGCACTGCGTCATTTCAATAAATTTGATCAGTGGGTTCTGAATATTTAAAGCATGGAAACGTGCATAAGACGTAGCATCGATAGCCTGACCGGCGGCATGCCGCGCCTGCCGCCGTTGACTCATTTCAGGAAAGACCGAATCGCCATGATCCACATTGGAGCACTTCAAGTCTTTCTCGATAGACGTGAAATCCGCGCGAACGGCGAGCCGTTGCGGATCGGCAGCCGAGCCTTCGACATTCTCGAGCTGCTGATCCACGCGAATGGCGCGCTGGTATCGAAGGACGACATCATGCAGCGCGTGTGGCCGCGCACGGTGGTCGAGGAAAACAACCTGCAGGTGCATATCGCCGCGCTGCGCAAGGCGCTTGCCGACGATCGCGACCTGATCGTGACCGTCCCGGGCCGCGGCTATCGGCTCGCGCTCCGCCGCGACGACGATGCGCCGCGCGCGCCGGACGAACCACCGCCGCCGCCGCCGCGCGACGCGCTGCCGCGGTGCGCCGTCGCGTCGTCCGCGCTCATCGGCCGGGAGCAGACGATCGCGGAAGTGATCGCCGCGCTCGATGCCGCGAGCGTCATGACGCTGGTCGGCGCGGGTGGCATCGGCAAGACCCGCGTCGCGGTGGAGGTGGCGACGCAGGTCGCCGCCCGCTTCGCCGACGGCGTCGCATTCGTGCCGCTGGCGGCCGTGTCGGACCCGCGTTTCGTGCCCGATGCGCTCGCCGCCGCGCTCGGCATCGACGAGCCGACGGGGCCGGCCACGCTCGACGCCCTCGTCGCCCACCTCGCCGATCGCCGGATGCTGCTCGTGCTCGACAACTGCGAGCACGTGATCGATGCGGTCGCGCAGCTCGCCGGCGCGCTCGCGGACGCCCACCTGGACCTGCGCATCCTCGCGACGAGCCGCGAGGCGCTGCGCATTCGCGGCGAATGGTTGCGCCCGGTGCCGCCGCTGAACGTGCCCGGCGAAGCCGACGGTTGCGACGCGATCCTGGCGACGAGCGCGGTGCAGTTGTTCATCGCCCGCGCGCGTGCCGCCGACCAGGGCTTTCCGCTCGATACGCGCGGCCTGCTGCTGATTTCGGCGATCTGCCGGCGCCTCGACGGCCTGCCGCTCGCGATCGAGCTGGCGGCGGCCCGTGCGGCGCTGTTGGGCGTCGACGTGCTGGCGACGCATCTCGACGACCACTTCCGGCTGCTGACGGGCGGCTTCCGGACCGCGCTGCCGCGCCACCAGACGCTGCAGGCGATGTACGACTGGAGCTACCGGCTGCTTGACGAGCACGAGCGCATGCTGCTGCGCTGGCTAGGCGTGTTCCGCGACAGCTTCTCGCTCGAGGCGGTCGAGCACGTCGTCGAAGGCGGTGTGCTGTCGGGCACGGCGATCCTCGATGCGGTGGCCGGCCTGGTCGCGAAATCGCTGCTGATCCGCGAGGACGCGCGCGGCGCGCCGCGTTACCGGCTGCTCGCGACGACGCGCGCCTATGCGCTTCGGCAACTCGAGAACAACGGCGAATGCAAGGCCGCGGCGCTCGCGCATGCGCGTTTCTTCCACACGCTGTTCATGCAGGCGCCGGCGGGCCGATTCGACGCGCGGGCGTCCGCCTGGCTCGAGGCTGTCCGGCACGAGCTCGGCAACCTGCGCGCCGCGCTCGACTGGGCCTTCTCGCCGAGCGGCGACAAGACGGTCGGCATCGCGCTGGCGGCGGTCGCGGTGCCGTGCCTGTTCGACCTGTCGCTCGTCGACGAATGCTGCGAGCGGGCGCGCGTCGCGCTGGCCGCGGCGCGCGATCCGGACGTCGGGCCAGTGTCCGACGATACGCGGATGCGCCTGCTCGCCGCGTTTGCGGTCGCGCTGGCCTATACGGCGAACGCGACGCAGGCCGTGCACGCGGCCTGGTCGGAGGTGCATGGGCTCGCCGTCGCGGCGGGGAACGCCGAATACGAGCTGCGCGCGCTGTGGGGCCGATGGAGCGCGAGCCAGCAGGCCGGCGATGCGCGCGACGCATTGCGGTGGGCGCGCCGTCTGCGCACCCGGGCGCACGGAAGCGAACGTGGGGCGGCGAAGGTGCTCGCGTTACATGCCGAGGCAAGCGCGCTTCACTATGCGGGCGAGCAGGAAGCCGCGCACCGCAGGCTCGAGCAGATGCTGAGCGTGTGCGCGTACGGGGAACGGCGCTGGCACGAGGCCGGCCTGCATCCCGAGCACGGGATCGTCGCGCAGGCGATGTTCGCCCGCGTGCAGTGGGCGCTCGGCGCGCCGGACGACGCGCTGCGCAGCGCGACGCAGGCGTTCGACCTCGCAAGGGATTACGCGCCCGACACCGTGATCGGCAACGTGCTGGCCGAGGGGCTGATCCCGGTCGCGCTGCTCGCCGGCGCGTTCGACGTGGCCGAGCGGGGCATTGCCGCGCTGCGCGCGTGCGCGAGCCGCGCGGGCTTTCGCGTATGGCTGGCCTGCTGCGATTGCTACGACGAATGCGTGAAGGCCGCGACCGGCGCGGGTGCGTCGCGGGCGGCGCCGTTCCGTGCCGCGCTCGACGCGTTGTCGGAAACGGGCTATGGCGTGCCGCGGACGTTCCTGCTTGCGCAATACGCGCGCTGCATCGTCGCCGACGGTCGCGCGGAGGAAGCGAAGGCCGTGCTCGACGCCGCGTTGCAGCGCTGCGAAGAAACGGGCGAACGCTGGCTCGTCGCGGAACTCATGCGGCTCGGCGGCACGCTCGCCGGCATCGAGCGGCCGGCCGCCGCCACGCACGGCGTGGCGACCTGACGGCCGTTTCGGTCAGAGGCTTTGGGTGAACCGCTCGATCAGGTCCGGGCGGTCGAACTGCTCGATCCACCAGCCCAGCGCGCGGCCGACCTCGTCGTCGCGCCACGCGAGAAAGCATTGCGTGACGTCCCGCATCCCGGTGACCGTGCGGGCGACGAGCTTGCCGTCGGCGATCTCGCGATCGGCGATGCACGCCGGCAGCGCGCCGACGCCGAGGCCTTCGCATTGCGCGGCGACCTTGGCGGCGAGGCTCGACACGGCGAGCACCTGCTGGCCGGGCTCGACGTCGATCGACCACGGCGCCAGCTCGCGCGACGTATCGCTGATGACGATGCGCCGATGGCGCGCGACGTCGGCCATCGTCAGCGGTTCCGGCTCGGCCGCGAGCGGGTGGTGCGGCGCGATCGCGAAGATGTGGCGCATCTCGCCGATCGGGCGCGTGACGATGTTCGCGAGCGCCGGCGGCTCGCCGGGCGCGCCGACGATCAGGTCGGCGCGGCGGGTGATCAGCGCGTCCCAGGAACCGCCGAGCACTTCGGTCGACAGGCGCAGGCGCGTGTCCATCTGCAGCTTGTCGAACGCATGGACGTACGGCCACAGCGCCGCGAACGGCATGATCTCGTCGATGCAGATGCGCAGTTCCGCTTCCCATCCCGACTGGATCCGCTGCGCCCGCATTTCGAGCTGGCCCGCGGCGAACAGCAGCCGCCGGCCTTCGTCGACGACCACGCGGCCGGCCTGCGTGAGCTTCGCCCGGCGGCCGCTGCGATCGAACAGCACCACACCGAGATCGCTTTCGAGCTTCTGGACGAGATAGGTCAGCGCCGACGGGACGCGGTGCAGCAACTCGGCCGCTTCGGCGAACGTGCCGGTGCGGTCGATCGCGTCCAGTGCTTCGAGCGCTTCGAAGGAAAGCTTCATCTGGGAATTTCCGTGGAGAAAACGATGCGAGCCCGAGCAGCCGGGCGTCAGGGATGCATGCTAACGCCCGATTGGGGCGGCGTACATACCGTCTGGAAAAATTCAGATGTGCATGGGTGGCGTATGCGTGGCGCGGGCGGGCGTCAGGCCCGCCTCACGGGCGTGGTGGCGAACGGCGGAATTCCCGGTAGAAGTCCGGTTTGCCCGGAACGATCTCGCATGAACCATTCTCCGGCGGGGGGCGCTGATCACCGGTATCCAGGCGAGTGACCCGCGAACCGGACCGCGCGGCGACGAAGCGTGATGGCCTAGCTGTTTTCCGTCGGCGAAGCCGCGTAAACCCTGCGCCCGCTGACCCATGTCTCCAGCACATGAATATTGCGCAGTTGATAAGGATTGCTCGGTTTACCCTGAAGCGGATTTTGGTCCAGAATCACGAGGTCAGCCTGCTTGCCTTCCTTCAGTGAGCCGATCTGCTCGTCCAGATGGTATTGCCACGCAGCGTCGATGGTCACCGCGCGCAGCGCTTCGGGCACGGTCAGGCATTCCGCCTCGTTCAACACACCAAGCTCCGGATCGGCTTCCATCACCCGTCCTATTGCCTGGTCCATATAGCGCAGCGGCCCCAGCGGAGAGACGAAGCGGTCGCTGTGCAGGCTGATGCGAAGGCCCTCGCGCAGCGCCGACTTGCATCGGTCGAGCTTCTGCGCACGCTCTTCGCCCAGGATGATGCTCCGGAAAGCGCGCCCCCAGTAGCCGACATGGCCGATCAGGAAACTGGGAGAGACGTTCAGCCGCTTCATGGCTCGGAGATCGTCGTCGTCAAGGAGCGACGCATGCTCGATCCGATGGCGCAGGTCCACGGGCTTCTTGCATGAGCTTCGCTCACGATGGTGCCCAAACCCCCCCGGTCTGACGACCGGCATCATCGGGCGCTGAATGCGCGTGGTCGATTGCCGAAGCGTGCCGGGCGTTTCACGCCCACCCTTCGTCGCAGACGTTGCCGAGTACCCGGGATTTCCATTGGCATTCGCTCCATTCGAGATCCGCTTCGGAGTCGAGTACCACGCCGCCGCCGACCCCATACACGCCGGCGCCGCCTTTTTCCAGCACGAGTGTCCGGATGGCAACGTTCAGCGAGAAGTCCCCATTGGGTGCCATCCACCCGATGCTCCCGCAGTAGAGGCCTCTGTCTTCGCGCTCGAGCTGCCGGATGTAGCGCATCGCTGCGATTTTCGGTGCGCCGATGACCGAGCCGCACGGGAAGAGCGCGCGGAGTATCTCGAAGAAGGATGCCTGTCCGATATCGGCCTTGATCGTGGAGGTCAGGGTCCAAATCGACGGATAGCACTCGAGATCGAACAGCTTCTCCACTTTGACGGAGCCGGTGCGGGCGATCTTTCCCATGTCGTTACGCAACAGGTCGACGATCATGGCATTCTCGGCCCGGTCTTTCGTGCTGGCCTGCAGAGTGCGAGCGGATATCAGGTCTTGTTCCGGATTCCGGTGCCGAGGAGACGTGCCTTTCATCGGGCGGCTCGTCAGGATGCTTCCCGATCTGGACAGGAACAGCTCCGGCGAAAATGACAGCACCTGCGATTCACCGTCGTCGATATATGCCGCATGCGCTACCGGGTGGCGATTTATGATTTCCCTGTACAGAAGTTCGGGGCTGCCTTCTATTTCTACGTCGATCGGAAAAGTGAGATTGATCTGATAGACGTCGCCGTTCTCCAGCCAATGCTTGATGTCGGATATCTTCTTTCGGTACTCTCCGAGGCCGATTCTTGGGTCAGCGTTGACGATGCGGCCGGATTGCGGACGAGACGGGGATTCCCATGCCGGTTCGTGCGCGGCACGTTCGAAGACGAGTGCGGTCATGCGGGGCACATCGCCCTTCGTCGAGCGAGTGCCTTCGTCCATGAGCGCCGGCTCGAGCCATGCGCCGAGGGAATAGCCGAGTTGAAGGGCGACCCAACGCCCTTCTTTTCGGGCGTTTTCGATTTCAGCCATTGCCGACGGCAACTCAGCGGCCGTCCTTACTTCAATTTTTCTGATAAGTCCATATAGCGCGAGCGCTTCTTTCTGGATTGCATTCTCGAATCGGCAGACTGTCATCGGGCACTCCGTGCAACGCGTGCATCGTCCTTTGAGCGACGTGTCGCGGAAGTGACGATCGATCTGCTCGATTCAAATCGAGACGTGACGGGAGTGAAGGGGGAGGTCTCGGGCATCCAAGGCTGGCTGGCACGCCGCAGGGCCGGGCAAACCTTCGGCCAACGCGTCAGCAAGGGATGGGGCGATGCGTGAAGGGGGGCAGGCATATCCTGGGCGTCAGTTATTTGAAATGGAAATGAGCCCAGGCGCGCGGCAAGTCGGACAATGTCGCGCTTCCCGATAGTGTTCTATCTCGTGGCGCCAGTCACGCGACGAGCGGATTCTCTCATATTTGTTCCGGGCTTTGCGGTTCGCCCGGCGCGGATCGCCGACATCGTCGGCGAGATTGCCGCCGCGTCTGACGAACAGCGCCGAGGCATCGAGCAAGTCGACCGGACCATCGTGCAAATGGGTCTGGCCGCGCAATAGAATGCCGCGCTCGCGAACATGCCGCGGTGGTCGCGCAGTCGCTGGGGGAACAGGCGACGCAATGTTCGACAATCGTTGACCGCATGCGCTCAAACTCCCCCGTTTGCCGGCCCGACCGGTTTCGCGCCGGCTTGATGGCGAACGCCTGCCACGTAGAACAGGCAGCCCACGATGGAAAAAAACACCATGAAGTAGAACAGGGCGTTCGCGCCGAGCCCGCTGTTCAACAAGAACCCGCAGAGGACGGCATTCAGCCCGCCGCCCAGCATCGCAATGTTCTGGACGCCGAAATAGGCGCCCTTCATGTCGGGGCGCGCGATCGCATCGATGAACAGGAATTCCGCAGGCACGATCAGGATCTCGCCGAGCGTGAAGAGGAGGGTTCCCGCGATCCAGACGGCGGGGAGCACGGAACGATCGTAAACCAGCAGCCCCGCTGCCAGCATGGCGCTGCCGGCCACCACGGCTGCCAGCATGTTGCGGGTGGATATCCGGCGCCCCACCAGGTATTGCAGCAGGATGACGGTTGCGGCGTTGACCGCGGTGATCAGCGACACGAGTTCCATGGCCTGTGCCTCGAACGTCACGCGCCCGAGATACTGGGAAAGGTAGGTGGCGAATCGCGCGTAGACGAGCGAGCTGAAAAATCCGCCCAGGGTGAACAGCTGCAAGCGCGTATCGCTGGCGAGCACGGCCAGGATCTCCCTTGCTCCGAGGCGATCCCGCGCCTGCGGGCCGGCCGTGTTCGCATCGATGCGGTAGCGTTGGAAATGGACGATCAGGATGGCCAGGGCCGCCACGATCAAGCCGGCGGACACCAGCATCGGAAGCCGCGGCGAGACACGGCTGATCGCGATGCCGGCCACCGGCGCGGTGCAGAACGCGACGTTGATGATCGTGTAGTTGGCCGAAAATGCGGCGCTTCGCTGCTGTTCCGGCAGCAGGCCGGTGAGCAGGGATTTGATCGACAGGTGCATGGTCGTGAACGACAGCTCGATGAGCGTCAGGTAGACGAACACGAACCAGAACCCGCTGGTCGTCGGGATCAGCGCATAGATCACGGCGGATGCCACGATCACGAGCAGCAGCGCGCGCAGCGGCGTGAAGCGGTCGACCAGGATCCCGCAATAGACGCCGCCCAGCGTCGCGATCATCAGGGGAAAGCCCAGGACATAGCCCACCTGCAAGGGAGAAAACCCCAGGCTCGTCGACAGGTAGATCGGAAAGAAGGTGAAGGTCAGGGCGCGGCCGAAATTCAGCAGGAAGGCCAGCGCGTACAGAGGCCAGAGTATCGGGGGCTTGGTCATTGGGCACTCGCTCCCTCGAGTTGACGCGGGCCCGGACAGAGCGTCGCTTCGATCACGGCATCGTCTCCAGTACGATCTCGCGCAGATCCTCGACCAGACGCACCTTGCCGCTGACCGGGCTGCGAACCAGCGTGTCCCGCGCCACCTGGACGACCTCCACCTCGAACTGCAGCAGTTGTTCGGAGACCATGCCGTGCGATTGCAGTGCCGGCAGCGTATCGATCAGATGCTGTCTCAGCGCGGCCGTATCGAGGCTTTCCGGCGATTCGATGTTGACCCGCAAGGTTTCGAACTGCTGATGGCGGCGGATGCTCAATTGCAACTGGATGATCGGCACGTGTGTGAGGGCGTCGGCGACGTCCTGGTGATAGAGCGCCTGGCGGTCATTGACGATGATCAGCCCGTCGCTGCGGCCCAGGTATTCCAGAACGCGCCCTTGGGGATGGGGGACGATCCGGCCGACATCGCCGATCCGGTAACGAACCAGCGGATAGTCGAATTTTTGCCAGTTGGTGATCAGGATGTGCCCTTGCTGGCCGTCCGGCAGCGGTTTCCCGTCGTCGTCGACGATCTCGACATAGTTGTAGTCGTCGACCAGGAGATGCGCGGCGCCGCCGAGGTCTGCGCTCTGGTAGCCGATCTGCGCGCCGTCATTGGCGGCGAGGATGCTGCGCACCACGCTCGTGCCGAATTCGTCCCTTAGCCAGCGCTTGCGGCTTTCCTGCCAGGCCGCGCCGCCGTAGATGACCTTGTCGATCCGGAATGCGGGATCGATGCGCTTGGCGCCGCTCAGCAGCGTTTCGAGCAGGCTGGGAATGCCGATGATGACGTTGACGCCGAACGCCTGCCGTAAATGGACCAGTTCTTCGGGTGTCACATTCTGGCCGACGGTGTAGGACTCCACCGGCATCTGCGCGAGTTCCTGCGAACTGGTCAGCATGCCCCCGTACAGATGTCCGCCGTACAGGGTGTTGACGACCTTGTCGCCCGGCGTCAATCCGGAGTCGTACAGCATTTGCACGGCTTCCTGGAGCATGCTCTGCCAGTCGTGCTGCGAGTACGGGATGTAGCGCTTCTTTCCGCCGCTGGAGCCGGAGACCAGCACCTCGCCGGTAGGCAGCGCACCGGCGCCCATGCCGCGTCCGTGGGGTGGCGAATGCGCTTCCAGCTCGGCCTTGCCCAGTACCGGAACGTCGCTGAATCGCGCCAGCGTGTCGGGAAACGTCGAGCCGCGATAGTAGGACAACTGCCGGATCTTGTGAAACAGGAAGCGCGCACGGCTGTCGAGGCGCAGCGCCTTTCGGGCGGCGCTCTGCTCCCGGCGTGCATCGCTCAGCGATATGCCGGCCAGGCGTGTCCGGTCGACCAATGCGGCGCTCCAGGCATGCGACAAGTCCAGCTCCAGCGGATAGGGCGTGGCGGCACCCGGTGCAATTCGATAGCGAATCGACGGGGCGCCGACGTCCTCGTCATCCGGCAATTGCAACGGCGGAACCTCGACGAGAATCGCGTCGTCTTGCGATGCAGGGTTCAGTGAGAACGCGAATGGCAGAAAAACGTGCTGTCGCACCGCAGCGGCCGCCGACTCGATGGCTTCCCAGAATGAAACGAATTCGCTGGTCACCGCCACGCGATTCCCGGTCAGCCATGCCAGCAGCACGCCGCGCCACTGGGCCGGCAGGCTGCGGCTGCTGATCGTGACGGCGCCGCGCGGGCGCAGCTCCGTCACGTCGTTGCGATCGGCATGGTAGACCCAGGGCAGGGCATGCAAGTTGCCGAGGCCGCGCCAGACGGCCTGTTCGAGCGCGAGCGAATCGAATAGCGAGGCAATCTCGGCGATCTGCCGCGGCGTCAGTTGCCGGCGCCAGCGAGGCTCGTCCCGCAGGGCGTCGAACAGCGAGGAGAGCGTGATGATGCGATCGGTAATGTCGTGCATGGGGAAAGTCCGGGCAAGCGATTGAACGGATAGGGCGGCTGCAGATGGCTCAGCGGCCGGCTGGCGGGCCGATGCGTTGCAAACAATGGCAAAGAAAGTGCTCGAGCTGTTCCGGCGAGTCCGCTCGCGCCACCAGCGAAAGCGGAATCAGCGCCTCGTCGTAGGTCAGCTGCTCCGCGGGGAGGTCATTACGCTGCAGCTCGACCAGCAGCGGGCTTTGGGCGACGTCGTCGGGCACCGCGAGCTCGGGCCGCTCGTGACGGTGGTGGCCGGGATAAAGCAGGAATCCGTAGTAGGACGAGGATGCGGCGTGCGCTGCCGGGGCCGGCAGCTTCAGGTAGTCGCTGAGCTCGATCGAGGGCAGGTGGACCCCGGTCCGCAACTGATGCGTTTCTACAATGCGGGCGCCGCCGAGACGGTTGGCCGCCTCGAGGAAAATGCATGCCTCGCCGTTGAAGAACGCCTCGATATGGATGCAGCCGTGCCGGATGCCGAGGGCTTCGACGACTTGCCGGGAGAACGTCTCGAATACAGGATTCGGCGCCACCTGGAACGAGCCGACCGGCTCGCCGGACAGGTAGGCGAGCGGGGTGTTGATGTAACGGCTGGCCAGGAAGTGTTCGATCTTGCCGTCGACGACCACGCCGTCGAAGTGATAAAGCGGCGCGTCGATATACTCCTCGATTTCATGGCCTGCCCAGCCGTGCTGGCATTCGAGGTAGTCGATCGCCTGCTCGAAGCTGTCGTGCACGACGATGCCGCGACTCGACGCCCCGTCGCGCGGTTTGCTGATCGTCCTGCCATGCCACTTCCGGCCCGGCACATCCTCGGGCCGTTCGATGAAGCGCGGATAGCGTATGACGCCCGCCTCCGCGATGCGCTGCTTCATCTTGACCTTGTCACGCACCAGCTCGATTTGCTCGTAGGCCGGCCCGGCGATGCCGAGTGCCGTCCGAATCCGGCACGCTTCGAGGATGCCGTATTCGGACAACGCGATCACGGCGTGAAAGCCGTCGTCAGGCGAGACGTGCGTCAGCACCGCTTGAACCAGATCGTGTTCGGCATCGGGCGACAAGGCGATCCGGCGGCAAGGCAGCCCGGCCGGCAAGTCGCGCAAGTGTTTGTCGAGCCCGATATAGGTGAGCGCGTGTTCGCGATGGTCGAGCACGAGGTCGTAGCGCATTTTCTTGAACGGCGCCTGATGCAGGATCAGGATTTTCATTGCGATACCTCCAGCAGCGACATGCCCCAGCTGAAACCCATCGCGCTCGTCGCCATCGCCACGATGTCACCGGATCTCAGCCGGCCGGCCTGGAGCAGCTGGCGCAGCGCGATCCAGTTGTCGCCGCCGCCGAGATGGCCGTCGAGGTGATAGTTGAAGACGCTGCGTTCGGCCGGAAAGTCGAGTCTCTCCAGCAGGCTCTCGTGGACGCCCTGGTCTCCCTGGTTGATCAGCAGGTAGTGCACTTCGTCGAGCGCGAGCGCGGCGCGCGACAGGCAGAGGCCGAGCAACTCGGTAAATGCATCGATGTAGCGCTGCCGCAGGCCCTTGCGCTCGTAGTGCTTCCTGACCAGCGTTCGGCCGTCGCGCAGCTGTCCCTGGTACATGTCGCACCAGGAAGGGTCGGTCCGCATCTCGCAGGCTCGCAGCGTCAGCAGGGGATGATCCGCGCCGATCAGCAGAGCCGTTGCGCTGTCGCCGAAGTTGAACAGCGCGCTGGATTGCGCATCGGCGCGGTCGATGACGCGGCTCAGGCGGTCACAGATGATGACGAGCGCGGCCTGCTCCGGGTGCTCGGCCACCTTGTCGCGCGCAATGCCCAGACCGGTTGCGCCCGCGTTGCAGAAATTGACCACCTCGAAGCAGTGCGCGTGCTCGACGCCCAGTTCCGAGGCGACTTTCGCGGCGGGCGACCAGAACGGCGCGTCCCAGACGCCCGAGCCACAGTAGATGACCCAGCCGATGCGCGCGGTATCGATCGCCTGCCGCCCGATCACGGCGGCCGCCACTTCGGCTGCATAGTGCCAATCGGGAATCCCGGCATCGAACACCGATACCTTCGGCGCCGGCAGGATCTCGTCCAGCGCGCCGGGCGCCATTCCCGCCCAGCGGACCAGATCCTCGCGCGAGATGGCGCCTGTCGGCACGAGTGTCTCGAAATCGGTCACGCCGACAGCGCCGCTCATTTCACCGCCACGCGGTGCACGGTGCGCGCCTGATTGTCCTCGACGTGCGTGACCGCGTGATAGGCCGTTTCCGTTTTCCACAGCAGCAGGTCGCCCTTGGTCCACTTGTGGCGGTAGACGTAGCGGCTGTCGGTCACCAGTTCCTCCAGCAGCGTAAGGAAGTCATGGTTCTCGTTCGCATCGAAGCCGATCACGTAGTCTAGGTAATCCCTGGCGCCGTACAGGTAACGCCGCCCGGTTCGTGCGTCGAGCTTTACCAGGGGGTGCTCGACTGGCGGATGCAGTTTCTCCGCCTGCTGCATGATCTCGGCAATCGAGTAGCCGACGTGTTCGGGGCGCACCTTGAAGCGTTTGCGGACGGTATGCACAGCGTGGCGGCCGTCGATCTTCTTCTTCCAGGCCTCCGGCAGCCGGGCATAGACGTCGCGGGCGCTGGAAAACAGCGTATCGCCGCTCGATGCCGGAATGGTGATGCCGTGCAGCAGCGTATAGGTGGTCGGGTTGTCGGTGTATGACGAATCCTGGTGCCAGAAATTGCCTACGCGCGGCACGCCGTAAGCCTTGCCGTCGACGACTTCGTTCGACGAGATCATGATCTCCGGGTGTTCCGGATGGCGGTACTGGTTCATCACGAAGGGCACCGGCTCGCCGATCAGGCGCGCGAGCTCCACCTGTTCGCCCGGCGAGATCTCGAGATGCTTGAAGATCAGCAGTTCGTTGTCGTGCAGTGCCTGCAGCACCTGATCCCGGATCTCGGGGTTGCGGATATTGCGAATCGTGATGTCGTGAATTTCCGCGCCGACGTATTCGCTGACTTTCTCGATTTTCATGCTTCCCTCTGCCTGCCTCAGATGGTGGATTGGAGTGCCGCCGCGAACCGGTCGATCTGCGCGGTGGAGTGATCCGGCGTCACGGTCACGCGAAAGCGTTCCTGGCCTCGCGGAACGGACGGGAAATTGATCGGCTGGACATAGATCCGATGATCGGCCAGCAGCGTCTGCGCAACCCGCTTGATCCTTTCCAGGCCGGGGATGATGATCGGGACGATATGGCTTTCGGCATCGACGAAATCGATTCCGTGCTGGCGCAAGCGCGACTTCAGATAGGCGACGTTCCTGAACAGCGTCTTGCGGCGAGCGGTGTCGCCGACGATGTGATCGATGCTGGTCTGCGTCGCGGCCATCAGGGCCGGCGGCAGGGAGGTGGTGAAGATGAATCCCGGGGACAGGCTGCGGATGCAATCGACTGCATCGCGATCGCCGACGATGAAGCCGCCCGACGTGCCGACCGCCTTGCCGAAGCCACCCTGGATGAAGTCGACGCGGTGCTCGTCCAGTGCCTCGCACAGGCCCAGGCCATTGGGGCCGAACACCCCGAAGGAGTGGGTTTCGTCGATATAGGTCAGGGCGTTATATTGTTTCGCGAGCTCGACGATCTCCTTCACCGGCGCCAGGTCGCCATCCATCGAATACACCGATTCGAAGATGATCAGCTTCGGCCGCTCGAACGGCTCGGCGGCCAGGCCTCGTTCGAGGTCCGCGAGATCGTTGTGTCGGAAGATGTACTTGTCGCCCTTGAGCTTCCTGATACCTTCGATCATCGAGCGATGATTGAAGGCATCGGAATACACCACCACGTCGTTGAGGACGGAGACAAGCGCGCCGAGACTTTCCGTATTGGCCAGGTAGCCGTTATTGAAGATCAGCGCGCTGTCGCGCCCGTACAGCCGGGCCAGGTATCGTTCCAGGTCGACGTGCGCGCCGGTATTGCCGGAAATGTTGCGCGACCCGCCCGAGCCCGCGCCGAACTGCTCAAGCGCCTGCCGGAACGACGCAATCACTTTTTCGTGCTGCCCCATGCCCAGATAATCGTTGCTGCACCATACCTCGATGGCTTTTCCCTGGTGATTCGCCAGCGGAAAATTACCGGCACTGCGCGAAAAAGTCAGGAAATGCCGATAGGCATCCGTCGCTTTGAGCTGATGCAATACCTCACCGAACGCTTCGGAGTATTTGAATTTAACCTCGACCGTAGACATTATTGCCACCCTTTGTTTTATCCAGCACAAGAACCTCGGCCAGCGACAGGCGTGCCGGAATGGAAAACTCCTGCGTGATCAAATCAAGATGCCTCGACGGGAACTGTCAAATGATGTGTTTTTGTTGGAATAGCTAATTATCGATAATCAAATTCGATGCGGGCGCGGCGCTTATTCGATATCTGCCGGATCGATGCTGACGATGGCCTTGCCGAGATTGCCGCCTGCCAGCATTGAAAGAAAGGCGTCGACGATATGGTCGAAGCCTTGCGTGATCGTTTCCGCGGCGACGATATCGCGACGCTGGAGGTGGGGGATCGCGAATTCCTCCAGTTCCTGCTGCAGGCTGACGTGGTTCTTCACGAGAAAGCCTTGCAGCGTCAGGCTCTTGCCGACGACATCGAACAGGTTGCGCGGCGCCGCGGGCGCCTGCAGCGCGCTGTATTGCGCGACCGCGCCGATCAGCGCCGCGCGCCCGTAATCCTTCAGCGAGTCGATGGCCGCCTCGAGCTGTTCACCCCCGACGTTGTCCAGATAGACATCGATGCCTTCCGGAATCAGTTCGCGCAATTGCGCGCTGATTTGCCCTGGGCGATAGACGAAGGCATCGGTATAGCCCAGCCCGTTCGTCAATTGCCGGGCCTTGTCCTCGGTGCGGGTGCTCCCGATGATGCGGCGCGCGCCAAGCAGCCTGGCGAACTGGCCAGCCGCGGTGCCGACGCCACCGGCCGCGGCCGAGATATAGACGGAGTCGCCCCGTTGCAGGCGGGCGATGCGGGTCAGGGCGACCCACGCGGTTAGGCCAGTGCCGCCAAGGATGCTCAGCCACGTGCTGAGCGGCACGCCGGCGGCGGGCCGGATGACCCGCACTTCCTGCGCCCTGACGTGGGCGTAGGTGCGCCAGCCCTGGCGATGAAACACCCAGTCGCCGGGCTTGAGCGTCGAGTCGGTCGTGCGCAGCACTTGGCCGATGGTGCGTCCTTCCAATGGCGCATTCAGGTCCCAATCGCCGTCCATGCATTCGCGCATGTAGGGATCGACCGAAAAATGCAGGTTCCTCACCAGCGCTTCGCCGGGCGACAACTCGGCAAGCGGCTGACGGACGAAACGGAAGTTTTCCCGACGGGGTTCGCCGTGGGGCCGTTCGACCTGGTGGACCAGCCGGTTGTGGGACGGCGAGTGGTGAAATTCGATTTCGTTCATTAACTATCCAGGATTATTGATAATGACCGGCGCGATGCCGTGCCCAAGTAGCAATATTCACGCGACGGTGGTTGAGTTAATAATTGAAAGAATTGAAATCGCATGCGCGTTGGTCATTGGCAACAAAATCGAAAAAATCACCAAAACGACGCAGGCGCATATCGACGGGGTGCCGGATTGGATTCGATTCATTTTATTTGCGTAGACATTCTGCATAAGGTCGGACACAATAAAAACGGCAAATATCGAAATTTTCGTTTCCTCTTTTATGCGACTGATCGACCAGTTTCGGCGGCTTGCCGAGTTTCTCGACGGGCAGGACAGCCAGCCTGGTCTGACGGCGCTGGCGCGGGCCCTGAATTGCACCGAGCGCAATGCGCGGGGCCTGTTGCGCAAGATGGAGGCGCAAGGCTGGCTGCGATGGGAGGCCTCGCGCGGCCGCGGCCACTTTTCCCGGCTCACGATCCTGGTGCCGCCGCAGCACGCGGGGCTCGACCGTCTTGCCGCGCTGCTGGCCGAAGGCGAACTGGAGCAGGCATTTGCCAGCCTGGCCGACCCGCAGCGCCAGCAACTGCTGAAGCTGCTCCCCGATTTTCTCGGGATCCGGGCTGCGGGGTCACACGGCCATCGCCTGCGCATTCCCCTCTATCGTCCAGTGGATCTGCTCGACCCCTATCGCGTGATCAGCCGGCTGGAAGCGCATCTGGTGCGGCAGATCTTCTCGCGCCTGACCGAGTTCGACGGGGCTACGCAGCGCCTGGTGCCGGCGCTGGCCCATCACTGGGAGCCTCAGGACGCGGGCCGGGCCTGGCATTTCTGGCTCAGGCCGAACGTCAGCTTTCACGACGGCAGGACCCTGGAGCCGGAAGACGTACGGCACACCCTGCTGCGCATGCGCGACGAACCGAGCCACTTCCAGCGTCTGTACCGGCACCTGCGCGATGTGGAAATCGGCGAAGGCCGGCGCATCGTCTGCCGCTTGAGCGAGATCGATCATTTGTGGCCGCATCGCCTGGCGGCGGCCAATGCGTCGATCGTGCCGCGCCACCGCAAGCCCGACTTCGCGCGCATGCCGATCGGAACCGGGCCGTTCAAGCTGACGCGCCACAGCGAATACCGCATCACGCTGTCGGCGTTCGGCCATCACTATCGCGAGCGCGCGCTGCTCGACGAAGTGGATCTCTGGTTTCTTCCCGCCTCCGAACCGGTGGACGAATTCGATCTCAGGTTCGGCCACTCGGCCTCCGATGCGCAAGGCAGCAAGGGTATCGTGCGCGTGCAGGCAGGATGTACCTACGTGGTCTGCAACGCCACGCGCGACGTGTTCCGCGAAGTCGGGCAGCGGCTGGCGCTGGCGGACTGGCTCGCGCCGGGCCATCTGTTCGGCCGGGACGACCCGGCGCGGCGGCCGGCGGCCGGCCTGCTGCCGGCCTGGCGGCATCGCGTTGCGAGACCGGGGCCCAGACCTTCCATACCGGCACGGACCGAACTCACCCTGGTGACGGGACAGACCCACGACGAGCTGGTCCTGGCCCGCGCGATAGAAGCCAGGCTGCGCGACGCGGATATCAGGCTGCGCGTGATGGCGCTGCCCTATGCCGACCTGATCCGCCGCGACTGGCTGGATTCGGCCGACCTGCTGCTGGGCAGCGAGATCCTGCACGACGACGAGGATTTCGGATGCTACGAGTGGTTCGGTGCCGACAGCCTGTTCCGGCAGTGGATGCCGGCGCATTCCACCGTCGAGCTGGATCGCCGGCTGGCCGAGGTTCAGGCGAAAACCGACGCGGCTGCGCGAATGGCGGACTACGAGACGATCGGCCGGCAACTGGTCGAGGCGGGCTGGCTGATCCCGATCTCGCACGAGCACCAGCATATCGAGGTGGGATCGCATGTGGCCGGCGTCGAGGCCGTGCCCTGGGGCTTCGTGCCTTTCGCCGATCTGTGGGTGCGGTGAGGGCGGCGGCACGCATCGGTCGACCGCGGCGCGGTCACAACGATTGCGCGAACGAACGACGCGCCTACGCCGTCGGCCCTTCCATCACGCAGCCCCCATGATCCGCGTACCGAGCGAGATCCCGAGCCTGGACAGCGACGCATTGCCCGCGAGCTGGCGGGCCTCCCACCGCGCCAGCGCGGCATCGAACGCCTCGCCACGCGCGACGTCCCGCAACGCCTCGGCAAGATCGACCGCATTTGTCGCGGCCTTCGCGACGCCGGCCGCCGTATGCGGCCGCACGAGGCAGGCCGCGTCGCCGAGCAATACCACGCGCCCGAACACCATCCTGTCGACCGCGAGATCCTGAATGGCCTGAGCGAACGGCGCGCGCGTCGCGTCGACGAGCGAGGAGAGCGTCGGCGCGAGCATCCGGCGGCCCGCGTCGACGAGTTCGCGCCGATGGTCGTCCCGCATCGCGCCGGGCGGCAGCGAGCCGTCGCGCTGCGTGCCGTCCTGTGCGAGGAACAGCGCCGGCAGCCGGTCTGGCGCGAGACGCCGGTACCAGACCCAGTTCACGCGCCGCTCCCCGGGCTCGACCGCGCCGTCACGGCCGGGCACCAGATAAGTCAGGAACTGATGCGCATCGCCTTGCTGGAACGTGAAGCGGTTGCGCAACGTGCGCAGCACCGAATCGGAAAGCGCGCGTTCGTCGACGAGCCCGCGCCACGCGACATAGCCCGCATACGCGGGCCGCGCGTCCGGAACGAGTTGCGCGCGGACGTTCGAGCGGCCGCCGTCGGCGCCGACCAGCAGGTCGGCCTGCTCGACGCGGCCGCTCGCGAAGCGCGCGATCACGCGGTCGCCGCCTTGCTCGAACCGCTCGAACGATTCGCCCGCGTGAACGATGCCGGCGGGCAGCGCGCGCTTCAGCGCTGTGTAGATCACGTTCCACGCGGTTTGCGTTTGCGGACTGCGGAGGCGTTGCACGATCCCGTCGTGCGCGTCGAGATAGATCCGGTCGACCGAATCGACGCCCGCCTCGCGCGGCACGGGTACGCCGCCGAACGCGAACGCACGGACGATCGGCGGCTGCAGCACGATGCCGCCGCCACGGCTGTCGAGCTCGCGCGGCGATTGCTCGAATACCTTGACGCGCCATCCGGCCGCACGCAATGCGGTCGCCGTGAAAAGCCCGCCCACCGATCCGCCGATCACGACAGCCAGCGGCCCCGATACGTCGTTCGTCATGCTCCGTTCTCCTCATGGAATTCTGGTGCGCGCGCGAGCGATTCGACGAAATCGATGAACGCGGCGACGCGTTTCGAGCCACGCTGATTCGGCAGGTAGAGCGCGGTGATGACCGAGCGGGCCGCATCGGGCGTGACGTCGTATTGTTCGAAGAGCCGGCGCAGCCGGCCCGACCGGACGTCCGCGCCGACCAGCCAGTCGGGCAGCAGCGCGATGCCGCCGCCGTCGAGCGCGGCATCCCGCAGCACTTCGCTGTGGTTCGACTTGAGGCGCCCGGCAACGATGACTTTCGTGGTGCCGTGGGCATCGGCGAAGGTCCAGGCCTGTTGATCGCCGCCGAAGTGAAAGCGCAGGCAGGCGTGATCGACCAGCTCGCCGGGCATCGCCGGCGTGCCGTGCGCGTCCAGGTACGCATGGCTCGCGACGACATAGCGCTGGAACGTGCCGAGCGGCCGCGCGACGACATCCGCGGAGGGCTCGGCCGCGCCGAGCCGGATCGCGACGTCGATCCGGCCGACGACGAGATCGACCCGTTCGTCGGTGAGCTGCAGGTCGATGTCGAGCTTCGGGTAGCGCGCGAGGAAGGCGGCGACGTGCGGCGCAATGCAGCGCGCGCCGTAGACGACGGGAACGGACACGCGCAGCGGCCCGGACGGTTCGCTGCCGCGATCGGAGACGAGCGCGTCGGCTTCGGCGAGCGCCTCGAGCAGCCGCTTCGCGTGCGCGTAGTAGACGGCGCCCGCGTCCGACAGGGTCACCTGCCGCGTCGTGCGATTCAGCAGCACGGCGCCGAGCGACGCCTCGAGCGCATCCACGGCACGCACCACGGACGAAGCGGCGAGATCGAGACGTCGTCCCGCGCGCGAGAAGCCGCCGGCTTCCGCCACTTCCACGAACGCGCGCAGTGAGGAGAATTTGTCCATGTCGTTGCCTCGGTGTCGTCCGCAAACTTGCGTTGCATGCCGTTCGCGATCCTGTCGCCGGCGCGCACGCGCTATCTTCCGATGCCGAAATGACCCGGCGCTTGCGAGGCGTACACGCGCACCCGTTGCTCAGGCCGCCGCACCGGCTTCGCCGTGACGCGCATAGTCGACGTATCCCGCGCGGTCCCCGCCATACCAGCCCACTGCCTTGGGCGCGGCGAGCGGCGCGTTCGCCGCGATGCGCTCGACCAGGTCGGGGTTCGCGATGTAGGCGCGCGCGAACGCGACGAGATCCGCGTCGCCGGCTGCGATCAGCGCGTTCGCGGCTTCCGGCGAGATGCCGCCGTTGACGATCAGCGTGCCGCCGAAGGTCTTGCGCGCGTGCTCGACGATGCGCGGCAGATCGGGTTCGCCGCTCCAGCCATTGGTGTCGGCCGCGTGCAGATAGGCGATGCCGGCTTCGTCGAGCATGCGGCCGACGTACGCGTAGGTCGCGTCAGGGTCCGCGTCGCGCACGTTGTTGTATGTCGCGTACGGCGAGATGCGCACGCCGACGCGGCTCAGCGGCATCACGCCGCCCACCGCGTCGACGATGTCCTCGAGAAAGCGCGCACGGTTCGCGACCGAGCCGCCGTAACGGTCGTCGCGGCGGTTCAGCGTCGACGACAGGAACTGGTGCGGCAGGTAGCCGTTGGCCGCGTGGATTTCGACGCCGTCGAAGCCGGCCGCCATCGCGCGCGCCGCCGCGCGGCGGAATTCGGCCACCGCTTCGACCACTTCGCCGGTCGTCATCGCGCGCGACGGCGTCGCGTGAATCTTCGTGTAGTAGCCGTTGCTCAGCTGGGCCCATACCTGAAGCTGTTCGAGATCGTCGTTCACGCCGGACGGCGACAGCGGCGCCGCGCCGCCGAGCAGCGCCATCGAGCCGACGCGCCCGCCGTGCCACAGCTGCGCGAAGATGCGGCCGCCCTTTGCATGGACGGCGTCCGTGATCGTTTTCCAGCCGGCCGCCTGTTCGTCGGTGACGAGCCCCGGCGTCAGCTCGAACGGTGCGGAGGCCGGGCTGACGTGGGTCGCTTCGGTCACGATCAGCCCGGCGGATGCGCGCTGGGCGTAGTACTCGGCCATCAGTTCGGTCGGCTGGCCGCGCGACGGCGCGCGCGAACGCGTCATCGGGCCCATCACGACGCGGTTGGGCAGCGCGAGGCCGCGCAGATCGTAATTGCCGAGCAGGGAAGACATGATGGTTTCCTCTCACGTAAGGCAGGGCCGTGCCGGGGAAGCGGCCGATCCCGCAGGAAGTCGGGGGAGCGTGCCGGCAGCGTTGCTCCGCGCGAACGGCCCTGGCCGCCGCGGCGAAACAGGCCACCGCACTGCCGTCAGGTTAGAGGTCGATCGATCGCGGAGGAATACGTCCGGTGCGCAATCGAGCTTTGCGCGCCGTGCAAAGGCCGCCGCACCGCGCATGCACCGGCCGCGTTCAGCCCCGCTTGCCCTGCAGCGTCGGAATCTGCTCGAACAGGCCGGCGAGCCAGTCGACGAACAGCTTGAGCTTGGCCGGCACGTGGCGGTTCGGCGGATACAGCACCGAAATCGGCCGCGGCGGCATATTGAAGTCGGTCAGCACCTCGCGCAAGGCGCCCGACTTCAGGTAGGGCTCGACGAGAAACAGCGAGGTCTTGATCAAGCCGATTCCCGCGACGCCGCACGCGATATAGGTATCCGCGTCGTTGACGGCCACCGTGCCGCACATCTGCATCACGCGCGGTTCGCCGTCGACCACGTATTCCCAGGCCCGCGGCCGCCCCGTGTCGGCGGAGACGTGGCTGACCGCGACGTGCTGCGCGAGATCGTCGACCGTGGCCGGTTCGCCGCACCGTTCGAGATAGGCGGGGGATGCGCAGGTGCAGGTCGTCAGGCTGCCGATCCGCTTCGCGATCAGGCCGGAATCGTCGAGCGCGCCGATGCGCACGACGCAATCGACGCCCTCGCCGACGAGGTCGATCTGGCGATCGGTCACGCCCAGCTCGATCATGATGCCCGGATGCGCGGCCAGGAACGCGGGCAGCGCCGGCACCATGATCTGCTTCGCCATGGCCGGCGGCAGGTTCACCTTCAGGCGGCCGCGCGGCGCGTCGCGCGCGTGGGATACCGACGCTTCCATGTCGTCGATCTCGCGCAGCACCGCGACGCAGCGTTCGTAGTAGGCCTGACCGTCCTCGGTCAGTGCGATGCGGCGTGTCGTGCGGTTCAGCAGCCGGCAGCCGAGGTGCTGTTCGAGCGCGCTCAGCAGCGCGGACACGCGCGGCGTGGTGAGCCCCGTGGTATCCGACGCGCGCGTGAAGCTGCCCGTCTCGACGATGCGCGTAAACACGCGCATCGAAAGCAGTGTATCCATCGTTCGATCCTCTCCAACCCGTGAATCGTCGGCGCCGGTGCGTGCCGGCGCGCTGTCGTGTGCATGTGTGCGCCGCTATGCGTCGATGCGCTTCCTGAGCCCGTCGCCGGCGAACGGCATTTCGCGCATGCGCTGGCCGGTCGCATCGAAGATCGCATTGGCGAGCGCGCCCGCGGTCGGCCCCATCGATGCCTCCGCCGCGCCGAGGAACGGCGCGCCGCGACGATTGATCAGATGAACCTTGATGCTCTGCGGCGCGGCCGAGAAGCGCAGGATCGGATAGCTGCTCCAGTCGAAGCTGCGAATGCGCTGCGTATCGTATTGCAGCGCCTCGTACAGCGTCCAGCTCGCGGCCTGCACGATGCCGCCTTCGATCTGGTTGCGAATGCCGTCCGGCGACACGATCTGGCCGGCGTCGACCGCCGCCTCCGCGTGTTCGAGCGTCACGTGGCCGGTTTCCGGCACGACCGAGATCTCGACCGCGAGCGCGACGTAGGCCATCAGGTTCTTGTACTTGCCGAACGCGAAGCCGACTCCGCGGTTGCGCGCGCGCGGCGGCCGCGGCCAGCCGAAGCGCGTCGCGGCGAGCTGGATCACGTGGCGCGCGCGGTGATCCTGCATGTGCCGCAGCCGGAACTCGACCGGATCGACGCCGGCCGCGTGCGCGAGCTCGTCCATGAAGCTCTCGATCGCCCAGACGTTCGTGTGCGCGCCGAGCGAGCGCATCGCCGAGGTCTGCAGCGGCATCGTCGGCGAGAAGTGATTGACGACGTGCAGGTTCGGCAGCGCATACAGCGGGATCGCGTTGCGGTCGCCGCCGCCCTCGGGCTGCAGCATCGGCGTCGACGGCGCGGGCGCGAACGGCGGCTCCAGCATGCGCGCGGGCAGCAGCCGGCCCGCATTGACGATCCGCTCGTTGTGCGAACTGCTCCACAGCGCGTAGTTCCAGTCGACGATATGGCCGCCCGCATCGAGCGACGCGCTGAGTTCGGTGACCATCGCCGGCGTGAAGTGATCCCACGTATGTTCCTGCTCGCGCATCCACTGCACGCGGATCGGCTTGCCGGGCAGCGCGGCCGCGATCAGCGCGGCATGCGCGGCCGCGTCGTCCGCGCCGTTGTGCCCGTAGCAGCCCGACCCTTCGGTGTGGATGCAGCGCACGCTTTCCTTCGGCATCGACAGCATCTCGGCGAGCGCGTCGCGCAGCGGGTAGACGCCCTGCGAGTGGGTCCACACGGTCAGCATGCCGTTCTCGAGCCGGGCGACCGCGCACGACGGCCCGATCGAGCCGTGCAGCAGGTAGTTCTTCCGGAACGTCGCGGCGAGCGTTTTGGTGGCCGGCGCGGTTGGCGCATGTGCGTTGGCGATCTCGATGCGCTGCGTCGCGATCCGCTTCAGGTCGTCGTGCACCGTCTTGCGATCGGGCAGCGGCCGGCCCGGCGACCAGCGGCAGCCGGCGGCCAGCGCGCGCTGCGCGACGACGGCCTGCCATTCGCCGCGCGCGACGACGGCGAGCATGCTGCCGTTGCGCACGATCCGCACGACGCCGGGCAGCTTCAGGATCGCGGCTTCGTCGAACGCGAGCAGCTTCGCGTCGTAGACGGGCGGCATCACGACGCGCGCATGCAGCATGTCCGGCAGCGTCATGTCCTGCACGTAGCTGACGCCGCCCGTGACCTTGTTCGGAATGTCGACGCGCGGCAGCGACGTGCCGATCACCATGAACGTGGCCGGATCCTTCAGCGGCGACGTCGGCGTCGCGCTGCGATGCAGGTCGACGCTGCGCACCGCGTCGCCATAGCGCAGCGTGCGGCCGTCGGGCGCCTTGATCACGGCGTCGGCGGTCGTCAGCAGGCGCGCGTCGACGCCGAACTGCTTCGCCGCCGCGTCGACCAGCAGCCCGCGCACCTGCGCGGCGGCATGCAGCAGCGCGGAGCCGCTGTCCGCCATCGTGTGGCTGCCGGCGGTCAAGCCCTCGTCGGGCGATGCGCCGGTATCGGCGGTCAGGAAGGTGATCAGCGAGGGCTTCATCCCGAGCTCCTCGGCGGCCACCTGCAGCAGCGCGGTGCGCACGCCGGTGCCGAGCTCGACCTTGCCCGTGAACACGGTGACCTTGCCGTCGGGCGCGATCCTGATCCACGCGTCGAGCAGCGGGTTGGTCTTCAGGCTGCCGGGGAGCGCGGCCGTGGCTTTCGATACGTGCACGGCGGCGCCTTCGTCCGCGATCACCATCTGCGCGGCGGCGCGGGCGGCCGGCGCGAGGCTGAACGCGACGAACAGCGCGCCGGAAACCATGAAGTGCCGGCGGCCTTCGTCGATGTCGTCGTGGTCGTTCATCACAGTGACCTGGTGATCATGACAGGGGCGGACGCGGCGTCCGGCTCGGGCAGGCCCGCGGCCTGGCGCACGGCCGCCAGGATCCGCATGTGGGTGCCGCAGCGGCACAGATTGGGCTCCATGTGCGTGCGCAGCTCGCGTTCGGTCGGCTTCGGGTTGCGTTCGAGCAGCGCCTGCGCGCGCATGATCATCCCCGCGATGCAGTAGCCGCACTGCGCGGCCTGGTGATCGATGAACGCGCGCTGCAGCGGGCCCGGATGCTCGGCGCTGCCGAGGCTCTCGATCGTCCTGACGCGACGCGCGCCGACGGCCGCGACCGGCAGCAGGCACGAGAACATCGGCTTGTCGTCGACGATCACGGTGCAGGCGCCGCATTGCCCGAGCCCGCAGCCGAACTTCGCGCCGTGCAGGTGCAGTTCGTTGCGCAATGCATAAAGCAGCGGCGTGGACGGGTCGATGTCGAGCGTGTGCTGCACGCCGTTCACGTTGAGGGTGATCATCGCGCGCTGTTCTCCTTTCTGAGCTTCGCGGCCATCGCTTCGACGCCGGTCCACGCGGGGCGATCGGAGTAGGCCGCGCGAATGTACGCGGCGAGGTCCGCGATCTGCGCGTCGTCGTACTGGTCGAGATACGGCGGCATGTAGTTGAGGGTGTCCTCGCCATGCCAGCCGATTCCGTTGAACATCATCTGGATCGCGTTGCGCGGCGTATCGGCGTTGACGGCCGTGCTGAACGCGAGCGTCGGCCGTTCGCCGATCGACTGCATCGGCGACGCAGGCCCGTGGCACTGCGCGCACGACGCCTGGAACAGCATCGCGCCGCGATGTTCGTCGGGCGTCGTTGCATGGCGCGCGGCGGCGGGCGGCGCGGGCCGTGCGCCGGCCGGCTTCTGGATCGACAGGAGGTAGGCGGCGATCGCCTCGACGTCCTCCACCGGCACCGTCGCCAGATCGCGCGTGACGGGCAGCATCGGCCCGGCGGCCGCGCCGTGCTCGCTCGCGCGGCCGGTGCGCAGGTACGTGACGAGCTGCGCCTGCGTCCACGGGCGCACGGCCTGGCCGAGCGTATTGAGCGGCGGCGCTTCCCAGCCGTCGACGAGGCCGCCGTCGAAGGCCTTGCCGGCCTGTTCGCCGCCGATCGCGTTCAGCGGCGAATGGCAGGACGCGCAGTGGCCGAGGCCGTCGACGAGCGCCTTGCCGCGATTCCATTGCGCGGATTGCGCCGGATCGGGCTGGTACGCGCCCTTGCGCAGGAACAGGAGGTTCCAGAACGCCAGCGGCGGCCGGAAGTTGAGCGGGAAGATCAGGTCGTTCGCCGGCGCGGCCGCGCGCACGGGCTCGCGGGTCATCAGGTACGCGTAGGCGGCCGTGATGTCGTCGTCGGTCATCCGCGTGAAATGGATGTACGGAAACGCCGGGTAGAGCAGGTGGCCGTCGCGGGCGATGCCGCTGCGCAGCGCGCGCGCGAACGCGTCGCGCGACCAGCGGCCGATGCCGGTGTCGGCATCCGGCGTGATGTTGGTCGCATAGATCGTGCCGAACGGCGTCGCGAGCGGCAACCCGCCGGCGAACGGCCGGCCGTCCTTCGCGGTGTGGCAGACGATGCAGTCGCCGAGCGCGACGACGCGTGCGCCTGCGCGCACGCGCTGCGGATCGAACGACGCGCGCGCGGGCGGATCGATCGGCGCGATCGACGGCTGAACCATGATGCCGATCGCGATCGCGAGGCCGGCGATCGCGACGCCGGCCGCGCCGAGCCAGAGTCGTTTTGGCTTCATGCGGGTTCTGCGCGGCGGCAGGGATGCGCGACGGGGGTCATGCTGTCACTCCAGGAAGAGAGGCCGTGTACGGGCGATGGCCGCGTGCGGCGATGGGTGAGGGCAGTCTACGCGGGCGTCGACGCCAAATCCTGAAGCGAGGCTGAAACGTTCTGAATGCGGCCGTGCTCGGCGCGGTGCGCGCGCCCGCCGTTACGTCACCGCTGCGCCGATGGCGAGACCCATGCCCCTTCCATTCGATCGCGTCGTGAAGAACGGATTGCGTCGTTGACGCCGCGCAAGCGCGCGGTGACGAACCATGCGATCGCCGGCCGGCGTGCGCGATTGAGCCTGCGCACCGGCCGCCGCAAAATTCAGAACGTTTCAGCCTGAATACAGGACATTCGCGCCCGGTGCGCCTACATTGACGACACGGCGACCGCCCGGTCGACGTCGCGGAATCCATTGAATGCAAGACAGGCCGATGCCATGCAGCGACGCGCAGTCGTCATGGGTCGCCCTGCGTGCCCGAGTCCCGCTCCGATATGTTGAACCTCACTGATACGGTCGCGTACGGCGCGCCGATCGTGCTTGCCGACCTGGCCGCCTGGCGGCTGCTGGGGCGCGGCCGCTCCACGGCGAAAGCGGCGTGGCGATGCGCGGCGTTCGCGGCGCTCACCTATGTGCTGTTCGCGACCGGCGTCAGCCCGCTCGTGGTGCCCGCGTCGCCCGAGCGCATCGGCCGCCTTGCCATCCAGGCGATCTGCGTCGCGTGGTGGCTGCAGTGCGCGATCGTGTTCAGCCTGATGCTCGATCATCTGCTGCTGCCGCGCGCATGGCGCAGCCAGCGGCTGTTTCACGATATCGCCGCGGGCGTCGTCTTCGGCGCGGCCGCGGTCGCCGCATTGGGCTATTCGCTCGGCCTGCCGCTGAGCGGCCTGGTCGCGACCTCCGGGGCCGTGGCCGTGATACTCGGCCTCGCCGTGCAGAACACGCTGAACGATGTGTTCTCCGGCCTGGTCCTGAACACCACGCAGCCGTTTCGCTTGAACGATACGGTGTCCATCGGCGATCTGGAAGGGCGGATCGTCGAAAGCAACTGGCGTGCGACGAAGCTGATCGACAGCCTCGGCAACCTCGTCGTCGTGCCGAACAGCACCGCCGCCCGCGCGACGATCGTCAACCTCAGCGAGCCCGCGAACACGCATGGCGTGACGCTGACGCTCGAGGTCGATCCCGCAGTGCGGCCCGCCGTCGTGATCGACGCGCTCGGCCGGGCCGCCGCCAGTTCGCTCGACGTGCTGGCCAGTCCGGAACCGGTCGCGCTCGTCAAGGCGTTCGGGACGAACTCGGTCGAATACGCGCTCATCTGTTACGTCGACGCGCTGCAGAAGAAGGTGGCCGTGCGCAACCGGCTCTACGATCTTGCCCATCGGCATCTGGCCGCCGCCGGCGTTGCATTGCGCCCGCTCGCGGTGACGGCCGCGGAGCGCGGCTCCGCTTCGCGCCGCGAGCGGCTGCTGCGCGCGGTCGAACTATTCGCGCGCCTCGACGACGAGGATCTCGCGGTGCTCGCCGACACGCTCGCATCGCGCGCGTTCGGCAAGGGCGACGTGATCTATGCGTCGGATTCCGAAACGCGCCTGCTGACGATCGTCGAATCGGGCGTGGCGTCGGTGCGCGTACCGGGCGCGGCGGGCGACGTGGAGGTCAGGCGGATGGCGCCCGGCGATGCGATCGGCCAGTCGGTCGTGCTCGCCGGCACGCGGCTTCACGCGACCGTTTACGCCGTGACCGCCGTGACGGTCTATCAGCTGCGCGGTCGCGACTTGTCCCCGCTCATCAGCAGCAAGCCCGAACTCGGCAGGTTGATGTGCGAATCCCTCACCGAGCACATCGCGACGGAGGAAAGGGTGATGATTCCGCCGGCCGTGCAGGCGCATGCGTCGTTCAGCCTGGTTGCGTGGATCGAGAAGGAGATGAAGCGCTTTCACGATTCGATCGCCTGAGATGCGGCGATCGGCTGCGGCCCGGTTATCGGGAGCGGCGCAGCGTCATGAAGGCCCGTTGCAATTCCGCGATGAAGTCGACAGCACGAACGTCAGCCTGGCTGCGTCGCTCGTTGCGTTGCCGCCCAGCCATCCTGTCCGGTCCGCGCCTCGACCGTCCGGACGAAATCGGAAACGCTCAGCGGGACGGTATCGGCCCTGGCATCCGAACGTGCCTTCCGGGCGACGCCCAGGATCGGCTCCAGGTGTTCATAAAAGCAGGTGAGCTGCCGCGCGTCCGACGCCAGTCGCTCGAGATCGTGCACCGCTTCGAGGATCGCCCGCGAAATATGAAAACGCTGCAGCCCGCGCGCGATGCGAACCTGAAAGACGACGCCGTCACTGTTATGCGGGACTCCTGCCCATACAAGCGAAGCGCTGCCCATGAAGCCTCCGAATGGCCGTATTTGTCGTACCAATATATTAAGCGTGCGTCTTGATGGACACACGGGTATTTCAAAATTGTGACGTGTCGTCGATCGGTATTTTTTGCAGCGATCGCAATATTGCGGCGCAGCATGAACACCCGTAGACTGGGCTCGTGCGTTCGAAGCAGTTACCCCTCGGTCGCTCCATGACGGGAGAGCACGCCATGACGACTTCTGCACCACCACCGGGCCAGTCGCCCGCCGTCCTCCATGTATTCGAGCAGGATGGCGGCTGGCATTGGGGCATCACGATTCCGCGTTCCACGGGATGCGGCTTCAAATTGATCGCATTCAGCGAGGAAATCTTTTCCGCCGAGGATGCGGCCCAGCGCGACGGCGCGCGAGCGTTGGCGATCGTCGCAGCGGGCGGCGACAGCTGAAACGCTGCGAAAACGGTCGTTTTTGCCGGGTCCGGCGCGTGTCGCGGCATTCGTGCAGCGCGTGCCGGGTTGGGTGCGAAGCCAACCGTCGGTCGGTCGTTGCCGGTTTCGCGCCCGGGAATGCCGGCCCGTTATACGACCGCGCCGATTCGCGCTTGAATTCGATCGCGCGCATATAATCCAGCCCCGTTTTTATTTCCTTATCCTGACTTTCGGATTCGAGTTTCGACGATCCAGATAACCATATCAATTTCCGAAATTCCGCAGCGGTTTTATTCGAAATCGCACGCAATTCGGCAATGCAATTATCACGAACGCATACGCATGCTGCCAAGCAGCAAAATTCGCGCGATCGCGTCTTGCATCTTCCGGATTTCCTCCTATGCTCAATCACATAACTGCATGGCGCTCCATTCCGGCGATCACGATTTGCCAGCGGGTGGAAGATCGGCCATGTCACCGCTGCGCTCCCCGTGCTTTTCTGATTTCCGTTTTCAAAACGGACGGCGTTTTTTTTGCCTCCGCCGCGTGGAAATAGCCTTGATGTTGCCTGTTATCGAATTGTCGTGATTCGACCAGTTTGATTGCTGGACACGAAGGAGCATCCCATGAGGCAAGCCAGTCGATCCATCATCTCGCGCGTATGGCCGGCAGCGGTCGCGCATCTGTTCAGCCGGCATCGCGACGCGGCATCGGCCGACGCCGGAGATGCCTCACCGGCGCCATCCCCGGCCCGTTTCGACGCAAGCGCCGCGCAAGAGGATCGCGCGAATCACGCGAGCTGGCTCGACGAGCGTTCGTTCTGCCTCTACGTGCCGACCGATCCCGACGGCGCCGAATGGCAGCTCGCCGCGTGGGCCGACCGGCTGCGCACGCTGGGCCTCGCGTCGATCGTGACGACGGCCCGCGAGCCGCGGCGGGACAGCCTCGACGTGCTCAGCGCCGGCTGCGAGTCGGGTGTCTCGGAGGCCGAGCCCTATCTCGAAGTGGTCGTCGGCGGCGAGACAGGCGCCTTTCTCTACTACCGCGGCGACGAGATCGAACGCGAGCTGGCCGCGTTGCACGAGGTGCTCGATCGCCACGCCCGGGCCGGCCGGCCCGCATCCTGACGCACGCACGACGCACGTTTTTCATGACGGCGCATGCAGGCGTCCAGGGTGCCGCCATGCGTGCGCGTCTTCGCCAAGGAGGCTGTCGCGATGTCAATCGAAGTCATTCCGAGTCAGACCCAGGCCTATCAGCAATGGGTGCAGAGCCTGAACGACACGTACGAGGCGTGGCGCCTGCTCGCCGACACGCAGTTGCGCGTCAGCCTGCTCGCGGTCGAGGCGTTCCAGTCCGTGTTGCGCGACACGATCGACGACAACACCGCCGGCAAGCTGTTCGGCCAGCCGCTGCGCGAAGCGATGGCGGTCGCGGTGCGGCTCGCGGCGCCGGGGCCGGCGAACGACGACGCGGCCAACGCGCACGCATCCCGGTGAGCGCGCGATGACGACCTCTTTCCAGCAGCGGATGCGCGCGTTCGGCACGCGGGCGTGCCTCGTCGCGGCGGGCGAGACCGTCACGTACGACGCGTTTTGCGAGCGGATCGACGCGTGGCGCGGCGAACTCGACCGGTGGGGCGTGCGGCGCGGCGACACCGTCGCGGTGTGCGGCGATTACGCGCCGAACGTCTGCGCGCTGTTGCTGGCGCTCGCGTTCGCCGGTGCGATCGTCGTGCCGATCACGTCGGCCGGCGCGAAGCGCGACGAGTTCATCGAGATCGCGGAAGCCGGCTTCGTCGTCACGTTCGACGCGGCGGGCGCCGCGCAGGTCGAGCGCCGCGCGCCGCCCGCCGATGCGCATCCGCTGATCGCGGGGCTGCGCGTGGCCGACGCGGCCGGCCTGATCCTGTTCAGTTCCGGGTCGACCGGCCGCAGCAAGGCGTCGCTGCTCGATCTCGACCGCATGATCGCCAGGATCGAACGCGCGAAGGGCCGCGCATACGTGACGCTCGTGTTCCTGATGCTCGACCATATCGGCGGCATCAACACGCTGCTCAACGTGCTGAGCCAGGGCGGCACGATCGTGACGCCGGCCAACCGCACGCCCGATGCGGTGTGCGAAGCCATCGCGCGCTACCGCGTCGAGCTGCTGCCCACCAGCCCGACCTTCATCAACATGATGCTGATCTCCGACGCGGCCGCGCGCCACGACCTGTCGTCGCTGAGGCTGATTACGTACGGCACCGAGCCGATGCCCGAAACGACGCTCGCCGCGCTGCACGACGCGCTGCCGGACGTGAAGCTGAAGCAGACCTACGGGTTGTCCGAGCTCGGCATCCTGCCGACGCAGTCGAAGGATTCGGGCTCGCTGTGGATGAAGCTCGGCACCGACGGCTTCGAGCACAAGATCGTCGACGGCGTGCTGTGGGTGCGCTCGGAAACGGCGATGCTCGGCTACCTGAACGCGCCGTCGCCGTTCGACGATGAAGGCTGGTTCAACACGCAGGACGTCGTCGAGACGGACGGCGACTACGTGCGCGTGCTCGGGCGCCGTTCGGAAATCATCAACGTGGGCGGCGAAAAGGTCTACCCGAGCGAGGTCGAGAACACGCTGCTGGCGGCCGGCAACGTGCGCGACGTGACCGTGTCGGGCCGGCCCAATCCGGTGACCGGCCACGTCGTGGTTGCGCACGTGTCGCTGATCGAGCCGGAAGGGCAGGCGGCGCTCGTTGCGCGGCTGCGTGAATTCTGCGCGAGCCGCCTCGAACGTTTCAAGGTGCCGGTGCATATCGTGATCGACGAAGGCGCGCATCACAACGACCGGTTCAAGAAAGCCAGAGCGTCACGAACGACGGAGCAACCCGTATGAGCGATGCAGACGACGTGGTCATCATCAGTGGCGGCAGCAGGGGGCTGGGGCTCGCCCTGGTGCGCGCGTTCCTGGACGAGGGCAAGCGGGTCGCGACGTTCAGCCGCTCGCGCACGGCCGAGATCGAGAACCTGGTCGAGCGCGACATGCGCGGCGCGCGGTTCCACTGGGCGCAGGTGGACGGCACGGACAGCGCGGCGGTGTCGGCGTTCGTCGCGGGCGTGGCCGAACGCTGGGGCGGCGTCGGCGCGCTCGTCAACAACGCGGGCGTGAGCCATGACGGGCTGCTGACGCTGATGCGCGAGGAGCTGATCGAGCAGATGATCGCGGTCAACCTGGCCGGCACGATCCTGCTCACGCAGTGCTGCGCGAAGTGGATGATCCGCGCGAACCGCGGCGCGATCGTGAACATCGCGTCGGTCAACGCGATTCGCGGCCACGCCGGGGTGGCCGTGTACAGCGCGACCAAGGCGGCGCTCGACGGCCTGACGCGCAGCCTCGCGCGCGAGCTCGGCGGGCGCAGCGTCCGCGTGAACTCGGTGGCGCCGGGCTATTTCGAGAGCGACATGGTCCAGCACCTCGACGAAACCGCGCGGGCGCGCATCGCGCGTCGCACGCCGCTTGGCCGGCTGGCCGACACGGCCGACATCGCCAACGTCGTCGCCTTCCTGGTGTCCGATCGCGCCGCGTTCGTGACGGGGCAAACAATCGCAGTCGATGGAGGCATCACATGCTGACCCAGCCTTTCGATCGCGACGAGACCGAGCGTCTCGTCCATGCCGCGGTGACCAGGATCATGAGCCAGCACGGGCTGCCGCCGCGCGAGCCGCGCGCCGACGACAAGCTGAACGCGACGCTCGGCCTGAGCTCGCTCGATCTCGCGCAGCTCGTGTTCGATCTCGAACTGACGTTCGGCGCGGACCCGTTCCAGACGCTCGTGCCGATCACGTCGGTGCAGACGGTCGGGCAGCTCGTCGATGCGTACCAGCGGCTGTTCGACGACGCGCCGGTGCCGGCCGATGCCGACGACGAGCTGGCCGAAGCGCAGGCGGCGAGCGAACGCCGCCGGCAACGGCGGGGGGCGCGCGGATGACGGCAACGCACCTGCCGGAGCCGGCCGGCGACGCAACCGCCACCCCTGACGCCAGCCCGCCGCTCGCGAGCGCGAACGGCGGCGTCGCGATCGTCGGGATCGGCTGCCGGCTGCCGGGCGCGAACGACTGGCGCGCGTTCTGGCAGAACCTCGTCGACGGCGTCGAGTCGATCCGCTTCTTCGACGACGCGACGCTGCTGCGGGCCGGCGTCGATCCCGCGCAGCTCGCCGCGCCGGACTATGTGAAGGCGTCGCCCGTCATCGACGATTTCGATCGCTTCGATGCGGGCCTGTTCGAGTATTCGCCGCGCGAGGCGCGCGTGATCGATCCGCAGCACCGGGTGTTTCTCGAGGTCGTCCACGATGCGCTCGAAGACGCCGGCTACTGGCCCGACACCTGCGACGGCTCGATCGGCGTGTTCGCCGGCGCGGGCGGCGTGGTCAGCAGCTACTTCGCGTCGAACCCCGCGCTGCGCGGCTCGACCGGGGGCGTCGAGCACATCGGCAACGACAAGGATTTCCTCGCGACGCGCGTGTCGTACAAGCTGAACCTGACGGGGCCGAGCGTCACCGTGCAGACCGCCTGCTCGACGTCGCTCGTCGCGATCCATCTCGCGTGCAGCAGCATCCTGAACGGCGAATGCGACATGGCGATCGCCGGCGCGTCCACCGTGCGCGTGCCGCATATCGCCGGCTATACCGCGCGCCAGGGCGACATCCTGTCGCCGGACGGCCACTGCCGCGCGTTCGATGCGCACGCGCAGGGCACGGTGTTCGGCAGCGGCGCGGGCGCGATCGTGCTGAAGCACGTCGACGACGCGCTCGCGGACGGCGACCACATCTATGCGGTGATCCGCGGCACCGCGATCAACAACGACGGCGGGTCGAAGGTCAGCTACACGGCGTCGAGCGTGAGCGGGCAGGCGAAGGCGATGCTCGACGCGTTCGCGTGCGCGGGCGTCGCGCCGCGCGCGGTCGGCTACGTCGAGACGCACGGCACCGGCACGGTGGTCGGCGATCCGCTCGAAATCGACGCGCTGACCAAGGCGTTCCGGCGGCATACGCCGGACGCCGGCTTTTGCGCGGTCGGCTCGGTGAAGACCAACATCGGGCACCTCGAACAGGCGTCGGGGGTGGCGAGCGTGATCAAGGCCGCGCTCGCGCTCGATCGCGGGCAGATTCCGCCGAGCCTGAATTTCGACACGCCGAACCCGAAGATTCCGTTCGCGCAGACGCCGTTCTTCGTGAACACCGCGCTGCGCGACTGGCCGCGCGACGCCGCGCCGCGCTTCGCGGCCGTCAACTCGCTCGGGCTCGGCGGCACGAACGCATTCGCGGTGCTCGAGGAGGCGCCCGTGCGCCCGGCGGCGGCAGCGGCAGCGGCGGAGAACGACCGGCCGCTGCACGTGCTTGCGCTGTCGGCCCGCACGGCGCCCGCGCTCGCCGCGCTCGCGGACCGCTGGCGCCAGTTCCTGGCGACGACGGACGCGCCCATCGGCGACCTTTGCTACACCGCGAACACCGGCCGCGCGCCGCGCAACGCGCGGCTGACGGTGGCGGGCGGCACGGCCGGCGAGCTGTCGGCGCAGCTCGCGGCCGCGCAAGCGACGGAGCGTGGCGGCAAGCGGCCGCTGGCGTTCCTGTTTACGGGCCAGGGCGCGCAGTACGCGGGCATGGCAGCCGCGCTGTACCGCACGCAGCCGGTGTTCCGCGACGCGCTCGAGCGCTGCGACGCGCTGTTGCGCCCGCATCTCGACACGCCGCTGCTGTCGGTCCTCTACGGCGATGCGCAGGCGAAAGCGCTGATCGACCAGACCGCCTACGCGCAGCCGGCGCTCTTTGCGATCGAATGGTCGCTGGCCGAGCTGTGGCGATCGTGGGGCATCGTGCCGGACGCGGTGCTCGGCCACAGCGTCGGCGAATACGTGGCGGCCTGCGTGGCCGGCTGCTACGACCTCGACGCGTGCCTCGCGCTGATCGCCGCGCGCGGCCGGCTGATGCAGGCGCTGCCGAAGGGCGGCGCGATGGCGGCGCTGTTCGCCGACGGCGCGACGGTCGAGCGGCTGCTCGACGCGAGCGACCCGCAGGCGATCGCGATCGCCGCGTACAACGGGCCCGAGAACACTGTCGTGTCGGGCCGCGCGGACGCCGTCGCCGACGCGTTCGCGCGCGCGCAGCAGGCGGGCATCGGCGGGCGCGAGCTGACGGTGTCGCATGCGTTCCATTCGCCGCTGATGGCGAGCGCGGCGGCCGAGCTCGAAACGCTCGCGGCCAACTATCACGCCAAGAAGCCGAAGATTCCGCTCGTCGCGAACCTGACCGGCGCGATTGCCGATGCGCCGCCGACGCCCGCCTACTGGCGCGACCACGCGCTGCAGCCGGTGCATTTCATTTCAGGCGTGCAGGCGCTCGCGCAGGCCGGCATCGTCGATTTCGTCGAAGTCGGCCCCGGCACGACGCTCGTGTCGCTCGCGCAGCAGATCCTGGGCAGCGACGAGGCCGGCGGCCGGCGCTTTCTCGCATCGATCGGCCGCGACCGCGAATGGGGCGAGCTGACGGCGACGCTCGGCGCGCTGTGGCGCAGCGGTGCGCCGGTCGACTGGCGCGCGTTCGACGCGCCTTATGCGCGGCGCCGCGTGTCCGCGCCGACCTACGCGTTCGAGCGCGAACGCTACTGGCTCGACGCCGGCCGGGGTGGCGCGGCGGGCGGCGCAGGCACGGCGACGGGGCCGGGCGCCGACATTCCCGGCAGGCGCGTGTCGTCGCCGCTCGCCGCGTGGCAGTTCGCGGCGACCTACGACCTCGACGCGATCCCGTGGCTCACCGATCACCGGATCTTCGGGCTGGCCGTGCTGCCGGTGGCGGCCGGGCTCGTCGCGCTCGCCGCGGCCGGGCGCGAGCGGGCGGGCGGCGCGGCGGTCGCGATCGACTCGCTGACCTACGACGATGCGCTCGTCGTGCCCGACGACGGCGCGCGCGCCGTCCAGACCCTCCTGCAGGGCGACGGCGGCGACCTCGACGCCGAGCTCGTGAGCCGCGACGCGGCCGACGACGCATGGCATCGCCACCTGCGCGCGCGCGTGAGCACGCTCCCGGCGCCGCGCCTGGCGCCGATCGCGACGCCGCTGCCCGCGTCGGCCGGCGTCGAGCGGATGACGCCGATCGAGCCGACGCGTTACTACGAAGCGATCGCGCCGCTCGGGTTCGGCTACGGGCCGGGCTTTCGCGGCATCGTCGCGCTGTGGCAGGGCGACGATGCCGCGGTGAGCCGCGTGCAGTTGCCCGAGCACCTCGACGCGGCCGCGTACCCGCTGCATCCGGCGCTGCTGGATGCGTGCCTGCACATCTATCCGGCGCTCGTGCCGGACTACCGGAGCCTGGCGGGCCTCGAAGCGAAGCCGGAAGGCACGTGGCTGCCGATTTCGATCGAACGGTTCGAGATCGCCCGCCCGGGCGCCGATCGCGTATGGGTGAGGGCCAAACGGCGCGATGCGGCGCAGGCGGACGTCATCACATTGGACATCGAGATCTACGGCGACGACGGCGCGCCGGTCGCGCTGCTCGGCGGGTTGACCGTGAAGCCGATCACGCGTGCGCAGATCGCGCCGAACGCGGCTTCGTCGCGCAATCGCGCGCTGCACCGGCTCGACTGGGTCGAGCGGCCCGCGCAGCCGTTGCCGGAGGCCCCGGCGGCCGAGCCGTCGCACTGGCTGATCGTCGCGGGCGCCGAGCGCACCCTTGCCGACGCGCTCGACGCACGGCTGCGCGCGCTCGGGCACCACGCGTCGGTGCTGCCGCTGCCGGACGGCGGCACGGATGCCGACGTCCACGCGGCATTGCGCGCGGCGCTGGCCGCACGCCCGGCCGGTTCGGCGGGCGCGTTGGGCGTCGTGCTCGCGCATGGGCTCGGCGAACGTGTCGACGAAACGACCACGGTCGATGCGCTCGCGGCGGCGGAGCGCCGGGCGAGCGGCGGCACGCTCGCGCTCGTGCGGGCGCTCTCGGCGCTCGCCGAAGCGAATGCGGACGCCGGCGCCGAAGCGGGCGCCATGCCGCGTGTATGGCTCGTCACACGCGGCGCTTGCGCACCCGTGCCGCGCGCGCCGGGCGGCGACCCGCTGCAGGCGTCGGCAGGCGGCATTGGGCGCGTCGCGGCGCTCGAATATCCGGAACTGTGGGCCGGGACGATCGACATCGGCGGCGAGGAGGATGTCGCGGCGCTGGCCGCGGAGCTGTTCGCGAGCGACGCCGAAGAAGAAGTCGCGTTGCGCGCGGGGCATCGTTACGCGTTGCGCCTCGACCGCGACGACGAACCGGCACCCGAGCGCATCGTGCCGCCGTTCGATCCGGCCGCGACCTATCTGCTCACGGGCGGGCTCGGCGCGCTCGGGCTGAAGGTGGCGGACTGGCTGATTACCGCGCAGGGCGTCCGGCACCTGGTGCTGACCGCGCGCCGCGCGCCCGGCGAGCAGGTCGCGCCGGTGCTGGAGCGGTGGCGGCAGCAGGGCGCGAACGTGGTCGTCAAGCAGGCCGACGTCGCGCGCGCGGCCGACACGCACGCGCTGATCGCGCAGATCGGCGCCGAATTGCCGCCGCTGAAGGGCGTGTTCCACTGCGCGGGCAATCTCGACGACGGCGTGCTCGCGCAGATGGACTGGGACAAGTTCGCGCGCACGACCGGCCCGAAGGTGCTCGGCGGCTGGGCGCTGCACGCGGCCACGCGCCACCTGCCGCTCGACCATTTCGTGCTGTTTTCGTCGGTGCTGAGCGTGACGGGCGCGATGGGGCAGGCGAACTACGTCGCCGGCAACGCGTTCCTCGACGGCCTCGCCGAGTATCGCCGCCGGCTCGGGCTGCCCGCGCAGGCGATCAACTGGGGGCCGTGGGGCGGCGCGGGCCTCGCGACCGAATCGGGCGAGCGCGGCGAGGCGATCTGGCGCGCGCGCGGCACCGAATACATCGACGCGGAAGCCGGCATTGCGCTGCTGCACGCGATTCTCGCGCGCGGCCTGCAGCAGGCCGTCGTCACGATCACCGAGTGGCCGCAATGGGCCGCGCAGTATCCGAAGCGCCCGGCGCTGCTGGAGCGGCTCGTGCGCGGCGCGCCGGCGCAGGCGGCCAATGCGCTGTTCACGCGCGCGCAGGTCGATGCGCGGATGGCGGCCGCGCCGGAAAGCGAACGGCGCGACGTGCTGCGCGACATCGTCAGCCAGATGGTGCGCGCGGTGCTCGAGATCAAGGGCGAGTTCGACGCGACGCAGCCGCTGCGCGAGCTCGGCCTCGATTCGCTGATGGCGATCACGCTGATCAACCAGCTCGACGCGGCCGTCGGCGTGCGCTTGCCGGCCGCCGCGATGCTGAAGGGGCCGAGCCTCGAGCAGCTCGTCGACGAGCTGCTGCCGAAGGTCAAGGTCACGGCCGGCGGTGCGGCACCCGAGCCGGCGGGCGCGGCGCTCGCCGCGCGCGCGGTGTCGGCCTCCGCCTCTGCGTCGATACACGTGGCGCCCGCTGCGCTGCCGGCGCAGAGCGAACGCTGGCTGGTCGAGATCCGGCCGAATCCCGCCGCGCGCTACCGGCTGATCTGCTTCCCGTTCGCGGGCGGCGGCTCGGCGATCTACCGCGCGTGGGCGAACGGCACGGACCCGCACGCCGAGATTCTCGCGGTCGAGCCGCCCGGCCGGCTCGCGCGGATCGGCGAGCCGCCCGTGAACCGGATCGGCGCGTTCGTCGACGGGCTGCTCGCGGAACTGCGCCCGCTGCTGGACAAGCCGGTCGCGTTCTTCGGGCACTGCATCGGCGGCCTGACGATGTACGAGACGGCGCGCGCGCTGATCGAGCGCGAGGGCATCGCGCCCGTGCACCTGTTCGCGTCGGGCGCGCGGCCGCCGCACCGGCTCGTCGCCGACGCCGCGTTCGAGCGCAAGCTCGCGGCCACGCTCGTGGGGCTGCGCGAATTCGACATCGTCGCGCCGCTCTACCGGCAATCCGACGAGGTGCTCGCCGAGGCGCTGCGCCACTTCCAGATCGACGCGACCGAGCAGATGCTGGCGATACCGGAGCTGCGCGAGCTCGTGCTGCCCGTCGTGCGGGCGGAGTTCGAGATGGCGAGCCGCTACGTGTTCGTGCCGAATTCGCCGTGGACGATGCCGATCACCAGCTTCCGCGGCAAGGACGACATCTACGTGACGCACGAGGACGCGCTTGCGTGGCGCGATTTCACGACCGGCGAATTCAATCTGTTCACGCGTGACGGCGCGCATTTCGGCGTCGTCGACGATCGCGTGTTCATTCTGGATGCGATTTCGGACGCGCTGGCCGCGTGAGCGCCGATGGCCGCCGATCGAACGATGTCGAACCCGTGGTTTCCGTCGGCAACGCCGACGGCGGCGGCGCGCCTGTCGCTGTTCTGCGTCGCGCATGCGGGCGCCGGCGCATCGGCGTTTCGCGACTGGCGCCCCGCGCTGGCGCCCGCGATCGACGTGTTCGCGGTGCAGTTGCCGGGCCGCGAAAGCCGCTTCGACGAGGCGCCGCACACCCGCATGGAAGCCGCGGCGGACGCGATCGCCGCCGCGATGCAGCCGCATCTCGACCGGCCGTTCGCGCTGTTCGGGCACAGCATGGGCGGCGCGATCGCGTTCGAGCTCGCGGCGCGGCTCGAACGCGCGCCCGAGCACCTGTTCGTATCGTCGTGGCTGCCGCCGAACCCCGCGCGCCCGAGGCGCTTCATGGAGCGCGCGACCGACGCGGAGCTGCTCGATTCGGTGTGCCGCTACGGCGGCATGCCCGACGTGCTGCTGCGCTACCCCGACTTCGCGCAGGAATTCGTGCGCGTGCTGCGCGCCGACATGACGCTGCTCGATGCATACCGGCCGGCGGGCGTGCCGCCCGGCTGCCCGATCACCGTGCTCGGCGGCGCGGACGATCCGATCGTGCGGGCCGCCGAACTCGAACGCTGGCGCGCGCACGAACGCGTGGCGGCGGTGCGCGTGTATCCGGGCGGCCACTTCTACCTGCGCGACGCGCAGCGGGCGGTGCTCGACACGATCGGGCGGCAGTTGCTCGGCAATCCTGCGGATCTGCAACGCGCCGCACTCTAGCGCCGCGCGAGGAGAAGGGAACATGGACGACGACGTACGCTATTTGCTCGACATGAAAAGCCGGATCGCGCGCATCCGCGAATACACGCGCGACGGCCGCCGCGCGCTGTTCGGCTCCGACCTGTTGCAGGACGCCGTCGTGCGCAACATCGAACTCATCGGCTATACGTGGACGTGCCTCAGCCCCGATTACCGGCTGCGGCTGCCGGATTTTCCATGGCGGCTGATCGGCACGCGCGCCGAATACCTGAAGCACACGCACGACCCCGAGCGCCTGAGAAAGCTCATCTGGCTCGCGGTGCGGCGCAGCGTGCCGCAGCTGGAGCGGGCGATCCGCCAGCAGTTTCCGGAGCTCGACGACGATCCCGCGCAGAACCCGGCGCCCACGGCGGCGCGCGCCGGTTCGCGGCCGGCCTCGAAGCGGGGCGCGCGGGCGGCCGAGCGCGCGGTGCCGGCCGAAGAGCAGGAGTAAAGCACGCACGAGCGGGCACGAAGGAGAGACGCATGAGCCTTGCCGGAAAGACCTTGTTCATGTCGGGCGGCAGCCGCGGCATCGGCCTCGCGATCGCGCTGCGGGCGGCGCGCGACGGCGCGAACATTGCGATCGCCGCGAAGACCGCCACGCCGCATCCGCAGCTCGAGGGCACGGTCTACACGGCCGCGCAGGCGATCGAGGATGCGGGCGGCCACGCGTTGCCGCTGGTTGCCGACATCCGCGACGAAGCGCGCGTGCAGGAAGCCGTCGCCGAGACGGTCGCCGCGTTCGGCGGGATCGACATCGTCGTGAACAACGCGAGCGCGATCCGCCTGACGGGCACGCTCGACACGCCGGTCAAGCGCTACGACCTGATGCACGGCGTGAACGGGCGCGGCACCTTCGTGTGCGTGCAGGCCTGCCTACCGCATCTGCTGAAATCGGCGAATCCGCACGTGCTCACGCTGTCGCCGCCGCTGTCGACCGACCCGAAGTGGTTTCGCGACTACCCGCCGTACATGATCGCGAAGTACACGATGAGCCTGTTTACGCTCGCGTTCGCGGCCGAATTCGCGAGCGTCGGCATCGCGGTCAATTCGTTGTGGCCGAGGACGACGATCGCGACCGCCGCCGTGCGCAACGAGCTCGGCGGCGCGGACATGATCGCCGCGTCGCGCCGGCCCGAGATCGTGGCCGACGCCGCGCACGCGATCCTCACGCAGCCGGCGGCCACCTGCACCGGCAACTTTTTCATCGACGACGAGGTGCTGCTCGCCGCGGGCGTGCGCGATTTCGCGCAGTACGACGTGCAGGCGGGCTCGCCGCTGCAGGCGGATTTCTTCGTCGACGCGCTGCCCGGCATGCGCGCCGCGCACGCGATCGCGAAGCGCACCGCATCGCCGTAACGCGCCACGGCGCGAGGGAGATGATGATGAGCGCATCCCGCTTCAAGGCATTGATGCTGAAGGAAACCGACGACGGCGTCGCGCCGTCGATCGAATGGCTGGGCGTCGACGATCTGCCGGACGGCGACGTCGTGGTCGACGTCCATTATTCGAGCATCAACTACAAGGACGCGATGGCGCTGGCCAATCGCGGCATCATCCGCACGTTTCCGGCGATACCGGGCATCGATCTCGCCGGCGTCGTCGCGACGTCGGCCGACGCGCGGTTCCGGCCCGGCGACCCGGTCGTGCTGACCGGCTGGGGGCTCGGCGAGCGGCGCTGGGGCGGCTTCACGCAGGTCGAGCGCGTGAACGCCGACTGGCTCGTGCCGCTGCCGCCCGGCCTCACGCTGCGGCAGGCGATGGGGATCGGCACGGCCGGGCTCACGTCGATGCTGTGCGTGCTCGCGCTGGAGCACCACGACGTGCGCCCCGCGAGCGGCGAGATCCTCGTGACGGGCGCGAGCGGCGGCGTCGGCAGCCTCGCGATCGTGATCCTGTCGCAGCTCGGCTACCGCGTCGTCGCGATGACGGGCCGGCCGGGGCACGACGGCTACCTGAAGTCGCTCGGCGCGTCGCGCACGATCGGCCGCGACGATTACGTCACGCCGCGCAAGCCGGGGCGCCACGGGATGGAACCCGAACTGTTCGCGGGCGTGGTCGACACGGTGGGCGGCCCCGTGCTGTCGACAGCGCTCGCGCGGCTGTCGTACGGCGGCTGCGTGGCCGTCTGCGGGCTCGTCGGCGGCATCGAGCTCGAAACCACGGTGTTTCCGTTCCTGCTGCGCGGCGTCACCGTCGCCGGCATCGATTCGGTGCGCTGCCCGACGCCGCGCCGCGTCGAGGCGTGGCAGCGGCTCGCGCAGTGCGTGCCGGGCGCGCTGCTCGACGGGATGATTCGCGAGGTGCCGCTCGAACAGGTGGTCGACGCGGCGGGCGAACTGGCGAAAGGCCAGGGGCACGGCCGGACGGTCGTCAACCTGAGGGCGGCGCCGTGAGCGCTTTCGCGCTTTTGTTTCGGATTTAAAAATGGAATATCGAAAAGAGTGCGAAAAGTAAACGATCCCGGTCGCGCCCGATCAGCAAGGCGTACACGGCTCGCGATTTAAACGCCCGGCTTGTGATTGGATTCACCGCAAGCTATATATAACTAACGCATTCCATCCCGTCGCCGATGCGGAATGCGGTGATATAACGCGCGATCGCAATCATCATGTGCGGCACGGGAATGTGGAATGAGCGACAGTGGGTCTTTCGCCAGGGAAATAGTCGACATCGATAGGCCAGGGGGTCGACGCGCGGACTGGCGCGGGATGTGGGTCGCCGCATGCTTCGTCGCGATGTCGGCACCCGTCGCGTGCGTGGCCGCGGAACCCGGCGTGAACGACGACACGATCCGCGTCGGCATGGTCAACGCGCAGTCAGGCGATGCGGCGGGCCTCGGGCGCGCGCTGCGCATCGGCGCGCAGGCCGTGTTCGACGACGCGAATGCGCGCGGCGGCGTGCACGGCAGACGGATCGACCTCGTCGTCGCCGACGATCAGTACGACCCGGACAGGACCATCGACGGCACGCTGGAGATGATCGAGCAGCGCAAGGTCTTCGCGCTGTTCGGCTACGTCGGCACGCCGACGACGACGGCGGTGCTGCCTATCGTCAAGGACACCGGAATACCGCTCGTCGGCGCGTTCACCGGCGCGATGTCGCTGCGCAGGCCGGTCATTCCCGAAGTCGTCAACATTCGCGCCAGCTATGAAGACGAGACGCGCGTGCTAGTCGACCATCTCATCGCGCGCGGCGGCGCGACACGCTTCGCCGTGTTCTACCAGGACGACGCGTCCGGGCTCGCGGTGCTGGCGGGCACGCGGCTGGCGCTGCGGCGCCACGGCCTCGACGTGGTCGCCACGGGCACCTTCCGCCGCGGGACGACGGCGGTCGAGACGGGGCTCGTGTCGGTGCTCGAGGGCCGGCCGGACGTCGTCATCATGGTCGGCCCCTACACGCCGGTCGCCGCATTCATCCGCGCCGCGCGCCGCGAGGGCCTTCAGGCCCGGCTCGCGACCGTTTCGTTCGTCGGCACCGACGACCTGCTGCGCCTCGTGGGCGCCGATGGCGACGGCATGCTGATCACGCAGGTGGTGCCGCTGTCCCGCAGCGACCGCGACGTCACCCGCGACTGCATGCGGCTGATCGCGCGCCGCTTTCCGGAAGAGCCCGTCGGCGTGGTGGGGCTCGAGGGCTGCATCGATGCGAAGGTCATGTTGATCGGCCTCGAACGCGCGGGCCCCGCGCCGACCCGGGCCGGCCTGTTGCACGCGCTCGAGTCGATCCGGCATCTCGACATCGGCGGCGTGGTGGTCGACCTGGGGGCGGACAACCATCAGGCGTTGAATACGGTGTTTCTCTCCGAGATCGAGCGCGGCCGGGTCGTGCCACTGGGCGAACCGGCCAGGTAACGCATCCGGACGGCCGCGCGCGGGCCGTCTCCATCGAGGGGGATGCATGGATATCAAGGCCAAGCTTGTCGCCAGCACCAGCCTGATGCTGCTGGGCGTGCTGGCGATATCCGCGACCAGTCTGCTGGCCGTGCACGGCATCGCATCCGGCGTGCGCACGCTGACGACGGAGTCGCTGCCGTTGCAGACGCACAGCAACGCGCTCCAGCGCGCGTACGGCGACCTCGTGACGGATTTCGGCCGGCTCGCGCAGGCGCAGGACGGGGCCGGGCAGGAGGCGGTGACGGCGGCGATCGGCGCGCAATTGCAGCGGATCGCGGCCGAAGCGGCGGCCATCCGCGCGATCGACGCGCACGGCGTCGACGTGCCTTCCGCCGAGCTGCGCAGCATGCTCGCGTCGATGAACGCAGGCGTCGGCCAGCGTCGGCGGGACAACGCGATGCTCGACGCCGAAAGCGCGCGGGTCGCGCATGTCCGGGAAAGCAGCGCGGCGCTGCTGGGCGTCATCGGCAAGGAAACCGGCCGGCTCGACGGCCGGGCCGTGGCCGCCGTGACCGACACGCTGGCGGCCAACACCGCGTCCAACCGGGCGATTCATGCGCTGGACCAGGCCCGTGCGGACGTGAAGGATGTCATCGTCCTCGTCGACGCGATCGACGACGCGCCGTTCCGATACCGGCTCGTCCCGCTGGGCGAGCGGCTGAAGGCCGCGCTCGACGGCGCGCGCAATGGCGTGGCGATCGCCGCGGCGAATGGCGATGCCGATGCGACGCGGGACGTCGTGGCGACGCTCGGGCGGCTCGAGACGGATCTCCTCGACGGCGCCGCAGGCCTCGTCGCGCTGCGCGGCAGGGCGCTCGCGGAGCCGGCCGTCAAGGCCCGCTACCGGGCCGCGAAGGCCGACCTCTCGACGTCGCTCCAGTCGCTGGATACGAAGCTCGCGGAGATCGTCGATCCGTACGCCATGCGCATCTTCAAGGCGCGCCGGCGTCTCGACGAAGCGACCGCGTTCCAGCAGCAGGCCGCGCGGATCAAGTACCTGTCGGTGCTCGTCAACGGCCGCATCGAGGAATTGACGGCCCACTTGCGCGTGGCCGCGCAAAGCGCGGACACCGAGCAGCTCGCGCGCGCCGATCGCGAGATCCGGACCGGCGTCGACGCACTCGGCGAATCGGCGAATGCGCTGCGGGCGGCGCTGGTGGCCAGCGGGCAGGGCGAATTGAGCCGCACGCAGGACGTGGTCCCGCTGGCGGCCGAGCTGGCCGGATCGGCCCGCCGCATCGTCGCGACGAAGCAGCGGACGCTGGCCAACGACGCGGCCATGCAGCGCATCGTCGCGGATATCGACACCACCGCGAACCGCCTCGAGGCTGCCGCGGAACAGGCGGTGCTGCGCGTCGACCTGCAGCAGCGCAGCATCGTGTCGCAGGTGTACCGCGCGATGGCGGGCGCGGTCGCGATGATCGTCGTCGTGTCGCTGCTGCTCGCGGTGGTCGGCCTCGCGATCAGCCATCGCATCGGCACGTCGATTTCGCGCCCGCTGTCGAACCTGACGCGCACGATGGCGCGCATTCGCGGCGGCAGCGACCTGTCGCTGCGCATGCGCCACCGCGGCACCGACGAAGTCGCGACGCTGATCGCGGGCTTCAACACGATGCTCGACGAAATCGAGCGGCGCGACGTCGAGCTGCAGGCCGCGATCGCGGCGGCGGAAGCGGCGAATTCGGCGAAATCGGAGTTTCTCGCGCGGATGAGCCACGAAATCCGCACGCCGATGAACGGCGTGCTCGGCATGACCGAGCTGCTGCAGCGCACGACGCTCACTGCGAAGCAGCGCAACTTCGTCGACACCGTGTACCGGTCCGGCCAGACCTTGTTGACGATCATCGACGACATCCTCGATTTCTCGAAGATCGAGGCCGGCAAGCTGGTGCTGGAGCGCATCGCGTTCAACCTGTATCAACTGCTCGACGACGTCGTGTCGCTGCTCGAACCCATGGCCCGGCGCAAGGCGCTCGCGCTGCGCTTGCGCAAGCACGACCCGGTGCCGCAATGGGTGCGCGGCGACCCGGTGCGCTTGCGGCAGATCCTGACGAACCTGGTCGGCAACGCGATCAAGTTCACCGAGCGCGGGCAGGTGGAGCTGGCCGTCTCGTCGCCGGAGCACGGCCTCGTCGTGTTCACGATCGCCGACAGCGGCATCGGCATCGCGCCGGACGTGTCGGCGCAACTGTTCAAGCCGTTCCAGCAGGCCGACAGCTCGACCGCCCGCCAATATGGCGGCACCGGGCTCGGGCTCGTGATTTCGCGGCAGCTTGCCGAGATGATGGGCGGCACGCTCTCGGTCGAATCCGCGCCGGGCCAGGGCTCGGTGTTCACCGTGACGGCGCGGCTCGAGCCGGCAGACGCCGCGGGCGCGGCCGCCACGAGCGCGAGCCGGTCGCTGGCCGGGCTGAAGGTGCTGATCGCGGACGACAGCGAGACCGATCGCAGCGTGCTCGTCGAGCATGCGATCGAATGGCAGCTGCGCGTCGCCACCGCCAGCGGCGGCGACGACGCGCTGGCGCAGCTGCGGGCCGCCGCCGACGACGGGCAGCCGTTCGACCTGGCCATCGTCGACGTGCGGATGCCGGGCATGGACGGCATCTCGCTCGTGCGGCACATCCGCGACGATCCCGCGCTGCGCGCGCTCAGGATCATCACGCTTACCGCGTTCGAGCGGATGGACAGCATCCAGGTCGCGCGCGAACTCGGCATCGACGCGCGCCTGACCAAGCCGCTCCACGGTGCGGACCTGTACGCGTGCATCGCGTCGGTGATGCGCGTGACGCCGCCCCGGCTGCCGTCGGCGGCGGCACCGGCCGATGCCGACGCCGACGCCGGCGTTGCGCCGGAGGACGGCCCGCCGTACGGCGCGGTGCCGGCGCGCGTGCTGCTGGTCGAGGACAACCCCGTCAACCAGCAGATCGCGCTGGCGATGCTGGAAGACACGGGCTATGCGGTGGAGGTGGCCGAAAACGGCCGGGAGGCGCTGGACAGGCTGCTTGAAGAGCGTTTCGACGTCGTGCTGATGGACTGCCAGATGCCGCTGATGGACGGCTTCGAGGCGACGCAATGGCTGCGGCTGCGCGAGGCGGAGACGGGCGCGGCGCGGCTGCCGGTCATCGCGCTGACGGCCAATGCGATCAGCGGCGACCGGGAGCGGTGTCTCGCCGCCGGCATGGACGACTACCTGAGCAAGCCGTTCAGCCGCGATGCGTTGCTGCAGATGCTCGCGCGCTTTGCGCGGGGCGATGCGCGGTCGATGGCGCAGGTGCGTGAAGGAGCGAGCGACGCGGCAGGAGCTGTGGCTTCTGAAGCGACCGCCGAAGCGGCAGTCGACGTGCCCGCTGAAGCGACCGCCGAAGCGGCAGTCGACGTGGCCGCTAAGGCGACCGCCGATTCGGCAGGCGACGTGGCCGCTAAAGCGGCCGCCGAAGCGGCAAGCGCCGTGCCCGCCGAAACGACCGCCGAAGCGGCAGTCGACGTGCCCGCTCAAGCGACCGCCGAAACGGCAAGCACCGCCCCGGACGACGACACGAACGTGATCGACCGCAAGGCGCTCGACGCGTTGCGCGCGCTGCAACGGCCGGGCCGGCCCGACGTGCTGACGCGGATCATCGACCAGTTCGACCTCGATGCGCCGCGGCTGATCGCGGGCATGCACGCGGCCGTCGCGGCCGGCGACGCCGATGCGCTGAAGCTCGCGTCGCATACGCTGAAATCGAGCAGCGCGAACGTCGGCGCGCACGCGCTGTCGGTCCGCTGCCGGGAGATCGAGCAGCTGGCGCGCGCGGCCGACGTCGCGGCGGCGGCGAGCCTGGTCGCCGGCGCGGACGCGGATTTCGCGCGCGCGCAGGCCGTCCTGCGCGCGCAACGGGTGGACGTGGACGCGAACACGGCCGCGCGCGCGCAGCCGGAGAAGGAGGGAACCCAGCCGTGAACGATCGACAATCCGACGCACCGGTGATCCTGGTCATCGACGACGACGCGATGACGCGTCTGCTGGTGGTGGAAACGCTCGAGCCCGACGGTTTTCGCGTCGAGGAGGCGGCCGCGCCGCAGGAAGGCCTCGACGCATTCCTGCGTCATCGCCCCGACCTGGTGTTGCTCGACGTCGAGATGCCGGGCGGCGACGGCTTCGAATGCTGCCGGCAGCTGCGTGCGCTGCCCGAGGGGCAGCGCGTGCCGATCGTGATGCTGACCGGCAACGACGACGACGCGTCGATCGCCAGCGCCTTCGACGCCGGCGCGACCGATTTCGTGTCCAAGCCGATGCGCTGGAAGCTGCTCGGCTACCGGATCCGCTATCTGCTGCGGGCCGCCGCCACGCTCGAACAGCTCGCGAACACCGAGACCAGCCTGACCCATGCGCAGGCGCTGGCGCACGTGGGCAACTGGGCGTACCAGGCCGGCCGCCAGGACGGCTATTGGTCGCCGGAGCTGTACCGCATCGTCGGCCTCGATCCCGAACGCACGCCGGCCACCTTCGACCGGCTGCTGCAATGCGTGCCGGCCGACGAGCAGCCGCTGCTGATCCAGTCGTTCACGAGCCTGCGCACCGAGGGCGCCGCGTTCACGCTCGAGCATCGGCTGATCCACGCGGACGGCACCGAGCGCCACGTGCTGCACCAGGCCGAGGCGGGCCGCGACCTGAACCACGCGATCATCCTGCGCGGCATCGTGCAGGACATTACCGAGCGCAAGGTGCAGCAGGGGCGCATCGAATACCTGGCCAACCACGATGCGCTCACCGGGCTGCCCAATCGCAACCTGTTGAGCGACCGCATGGAGCAGGCGATCTCGCACGGGCGGCGCACGGGGCAGCTGGTCGCGGTCATGGTGCTCGACCTGGACCGCTTCAAGCACGTCAACGACACCTTCGGCCATTCGGTCGGCGACAGCCTGCTGAAGGCCGTCGCGGCGCGCCTCAAGGAGGCCGTGCGCGACGGCGACACGGTCGCGCGGCTCGGCGGCGACGAGTTCGTCGTGATGCTGGTCAACCTGTCGACGCCGGCGGATGCGGACGTGGTCGCCCGCAAGGTGCTGGGCATTTTCGTCGCGCCGTTCGCGTTCGACGGGCACGACCTGCACGTGACGACGAGCATCGGCATCAGCCTGTGTCCGATCGACGGCACCAGCGCGGAAGCGCTGCTGCGCACGGCCGACGCCGCGCTGTACAGCGCGAAGGAGCGCGGGCGCAACGGCTACAGCTTCTACACGCGCGAGCTGGGCGTGCGGGTGGAGGAGCGGGCCGGGCTCGAGAACGCGCTGTACCAGGCCGTGACGAACAACGAGCTGGAGCTGTACTACCAGCCGAAGGTCGACCTGAAGACCGGCCAGATCAGCGGCGTCGAGGCGCTGATTCGCTGGCGGCGCCCCGGCATCGGCGTGATTCCGCCCGACCGGTTCATTCCGATCGCGGAGGAAACCGGGCTGATTCTGCCGATCGGCGAATGGGTGCTGCGCACCGCGTGCGAGCAGGCCGTCGCGTGGCAGCAGGAAGGGCATCCGCCGATCCCGATCGCCGTCAACCTGTCGGCGCGCCAGTTCCAGCAGCAGAACGTGGCCGAACTGGTGCGCACGACGCTCGCCGAAACGGGCCTCGCGCCCGCGTGGCTCGAACTCGAGCTGACCGAGAGCGTGCTGATGCAGGACCGCCGCTCGATCGCGCAGACGCTGCAGGACCTGAAGGCCCTCGGCGTCGTGCTGTCGCTCGACGATTTCGGCACCGGCTATTCGAGCCTGTCCTACCTGAAGGATCTGCCGATCGACGTCGTCAAGATCGACAAGTCATTCCTGAGCGACGTGACCACGAGCGCGGAAGGGGCGTCGCTGACGCGCTCGATCATCGCGATGGCGGAGTCGCTGAACATGGAGACGGTGGCCGAGGGCGTGGAGACGGAGGCGCAGCTGTCGTTCCTGAACCGGCATCGCTGCCACGCGATGCAGGGCTACTACTTTAGCCACCCCGTCACGGGCGCGGAAATCGCCGGCATGCTGGCCGTCGGCACCGAACTGCCGGATCATTGCCGGCGGCGCGAGCTGCTGCACCGCACGCTGCTGCTGGTCGACGAAGACCGGTCGGCGCTGCAAATGATCCGGCGAGCGCTCAGCCGCGACGGCTACGAGATCCTCGGCGCGACCCATTCCGGCGAAGCGCTCGAACTGCTCGCGCGCCATCGTGTGGGCGTGATCGTGTCGGCGTTGCCCGGCATCGATCTGCTGCAGCGGGTCAAGGCGCTGTACCCGGACGTCGTGCGCATCCTGCTGTCCGGCTACGCGGACGCGCAGGCGATTGCCGGCACGTTCGACGACGGATCGGTGCAGAAGGTGCTGACCAAGCCGTGGGACGTCGCGCTGCTGCGCCGGCACATCGCCGAGGCGTTCCAGCAGTTCGAGCGGGTCGACGTGATGGTGCCGCCGGCGCAAGGCCGGCGGGGCGTGGACGTTGCATACGCCGACGAGGGGTCGCGCCGCGACACGGCTTGAGTGTCGGCCGGGCGAGGCGGCATGGGTTCGGCCCTCCGCATCCGTGATCGCGACCGGGTCCGGAAATTGCGCCCTGCATGGATTTCGGCCGCTGCGCGCACCGCTATCCCGCCACATGTTCGTGAACGACCCGGCGCACGGCCGGCTCGTCGAGATCGATCCGGCCGCGGATCGGGTCGTGGATGAATGAACGGCCGACGCTTCGCATCATGTCGCCGCCATCACGCGCCGCGCCATCGCGGCCCGGGCGCCGGCATCGAAATTGCTGCACGAGCGTATCGCGACGGAGGGCGCAGCATGGAACCATCGACGGATGACGCCGCTTGCGCGGCACCTGCGCTACCGGTCGTCCTTCTGCATCGCAAGGAAGGCAACGCGCCGGAACAGGGGCACGAAGCCGACACGCTTCGGGAACTGGCGCGCCAGATCGCGGAACTCAAGGGCACGCAGTTTGCGGGGAAGTTCGATGCACGATGTGCGTATCCGGCCCATCGTTACCTGGTTCCCGACGACACGCTGACCCTCGCCGAAGCGCGCAAGCTCGGCGTGCGCTCCGTGCGCGACCTGTATGGCGGCGTCGTGCCGTTTCCGTTCGTCGCGACGAAGCTGATCGCGCACGGCCTGCCCGACCGCGCAACGGTTGCGCCGCCTGGCTGGTCGCACGCGTTCAGCGCGCATACGGCATCGCTCGTGTTGCCGGGCTACTCGGCGTTCTCCCGAGAGGACGCCTGCAATGCCGCGCACGCGCTGTTTGAAGGCGGCCGCGTGCGCATCAAGCGGCCCTATGGCATCGGCGGCGCCGGACAGACACTGGTTGCGGACATGACGGAGCTGAACGCGGAACTCGATGCGATCGGCAACGCGGCCCTGCAGGCGGAGGGCGTCGTCATCGAGCGGCATCTGGACGACATCGACACGTACAGCGTCGGGCAGGTGGTGCTCGACGACCTGGTCGCGAGCTATTACGGCATCCAGCACCTGACCGTCAACAATCACGGCCATCACGTCTACGGCGGCTCGGATCTGGTCGTGGCGCGGGGCGGCTTCGATGCGCTCGAGCAACTCGATCTCCCGCAGGACATACGCGAGGCCGTAGCGAAGGCGCGTGCGTTCGACGCGGCCGTGCATACCGACTATGCCGGCTTCTTCGCATCGAGACGCAACTACGACGTGGCGCGCGGCCGTGACGATGCGGGGCTGCCGTATTGCGGCGTGCTCGAGCAATCGTGGCGCGTCGGCGGCGCGACGGGGGCCGAGATCGGCGCGCTGCGCGCATTCCGGCAAGACCCCGACACGTATCTGGTCAGCGCATCGACGCGCGAGATCTACGGCGACGATGCGCAGGCGCCCGCCGGGGCGTGCGTGATCTATCGCGGCGTCGACGCGCAGGCCGGCCCGCTCACGAAGTATTACGCGCTGGAGGAACGACGGCGCCAGGGAGCTTCGGTCGATGAAGGCTGATCATTACCCGCTGCAGATCAAGGTCGAGCACGGCTATCTCGACGGCACGATGCTCGTGCCGAAAACGACCGCGCCCGGCGTGCTGTTCGTGCACGGCTGGGGCGGCAACCAGGAGCAGTACATGGAGCGCGCGCGGCAGGCGACGGCGATGGGCTGCATCTGCCTGACGTTCGACCTGTCGGGCCATGCGCGCACGCACGGCGAGCAGCAGTCGGTCACGCGCGAGACGAATCTCGCCGACCTGATCGCGGCCTACGACGTGCTGGCCGCGCATCCGCTGGTCGATCGCGATTCGATCGCGGTGATCGGCAGCAGCTATGGCGGCTATCTCGCGACGATCCTGACCGAGCTGCGCCCGGTGCGATGGCTCGGCCTGCGCGTGCCCGCGCTGTATCTCGACGACGGCTGGACGACGCCGAAATACGCGCTGCACGTCGAGCACGATCTGGTTGCATATCGCAAGCGCATCGTGCCGGCGACGGAAAACCGCGCATTGCGCGCGGCGGCCGGCTTCGGCGGCGATGTGCTGCTGGTCGAATCGGAACACGATCAGATCGTTCCGCATACGGTCATCGCCAGTTATCTGCAATCCTTCCTGCATGCCCATTCGTTGACGTATCGCGTGATCGAGGGCGCGGATCACGCGCTCTCCGACGCCGGCAGCCAGCGGGCCTACACGGCGCTGGTCGTGAACTGGCTCGACGAGATGGTCGCGGGCCACCGCGCCGGCAGCATCGGCACGGCGGCGCCGGATCGCCCGAGCTGAAGCGCGGGTCGATGGGCGCCGCGCTGGCCGGATCGGCGGTGCGGAGCGCGCGCGAATCGCGCAGCCAAGGGCGGCAAGCGCCGCAACCCCGCGGCATTACCGCCCTGGCGTGGATGTTCCGCCCGCGCGCGTGGCCGGCTCGGGTTCGGCCGCCGCCTGCGCGCGCGCCTGTGAGGCAGGCGGCGCGCTCATGTACGCCGGCGCAGGCTTCTTCTCCTTGCGCATGCCCGGCTGCGGCGCGCTCGGGCGCCGCTCCATGTCGACCAGCATCTGGTGGCACGGCAACGGCTGATTGCGGCCCGGCTGGATCAGCGCGAGCAGGCTTGCGACCGGATTGAGCAGGCCCAGCGCCACCGCCGCGCCGCCGCGCGCGATCAGCGCGCCCGGCTTCACGCCCACGTGCGGCTGCTTGAAGGTGCCGGTGACGTACAGCGGCGAGCGCAGCGATACGATCCGGAACCCCTTGGTATGCGGTCGAATCGTCAGGTTCATGGTCTCGTCGCGCAGGTTCACGGTGCCGTTCATGCCGATCACCGCGTCCTCGGTGTCGAGCGCGAATACGCGCGAGTCGAGCACGCCGTTGGTGGCCACGAAATCGGCCGCCGCGCAGTTGATCTTCACGTCGCGATCGCCGAACAGCTTCTCGTACACCACGTTCGCCACGTTCAACCCCGCTGCTTCCATCAGCAACAGGCTCACCGTGCCGTCGGTGACCAGCGTCTTCACTTCTCCGTTGGACGTGGCGGCGAGCGCCGCCGGCGAATTGCCGGTGGCCGACAGCGCGGCATCGCCGTTGACTTCGCCGAGCGCCGTCTGCATGACCTTGAAGGTCGGGAACAGCTGCTTCAGCTTCAGGTGCCGCGCCTGCAGCGTGAAGCGCCCCTTGAGCGGCGTGCCCCGGCCGTCCAGGTAGACGTTCGACGCCAGCGTGCCGCCCGCGACGCCGAAGTTCAGCGGGTTCAGCGTCAGCACGCCGTCCTGCATCACGACGTGGGTCGTCAGGCCGGTGATCGGCAGGCTCGGCGACTTGATGATGCGCTGCCCGGTGAACCGGACGTCGGCGTCCATCTTCTTCCAGCGCTCCGTGCGGAACGTCTCGACCGGCAGCGATTTGTTCGCGGGCTGCGCGGCGGGCGCGCCCCGGCGCGCCTTGCTCGCATTCGTGTCGGCGCCGATCAGCGGCGCGAGGTCGGCGAACCGCAGCACCTTCGACACCAGCGTGCCCGACAGGAGCGGCCTCGGTTCGCGCGACACGTACACCAGCGTGCCGGTGAGGTCGCTGCCGCCGACGCGCCCCGTGAAGTCCTCGTACTTGAAGACGTTGCCCGACGCGCGGAATTGCCCGATCAGGTGGCCGTCGGTCGCATAGGGCGGAGTCTCGGGCAGCGTGATGCCGGTGACGTCGTACAGGTGCGCCATGCTGGTGCCCGCGAGCCACAGGCGCAGGTCGACCGCCGCCAGGTGCGCCGGATCGGTGACCGTGCCGACGAGCGCGAGCGTCGTATCGCCGAAGCGCAAGCTGGCCTGGACCGGAAACGGGCGCTGCGCGCCGTCGCCTTGCAGCCCCAGCACGTTGCCGATCTTGCCGCTGCCGGCGACGTGCCCTTTCTTGTAGGTTCCGTCGACGGTCCACCCGATCGTGTAGTCGGCCGCGCCGGCGGATGTCGCGGGCGCGGCGCCTGCCGATGCGCCGGACGCCGCGGCGGCCTTCGCGCCCGACGCCGCCGTCGCGGACGGGCCCGATGCGGCCGATGCCGCCGGCGCGATTCTGGTCGTGGAAATTGCCGCCGACGCCTGCGACGCCGCGGCCAGCGCCTGCGACGCCGCCGCCGATGCGCGGGAGGCCGCTTCGACACCCGACGCGGGCGCCGGGGCTGGCGCCGCACCGCGCTGCGCCTGCGCCGCGAGCTTCTTCTGGCCGGCCTGGCCGACGGCCTGCGCCGATTCGCTGCGCGCGAGCGCCGCCTGCTGCTTCATCGCCTCGCCGAACGCAATCGGCTTGCCGAGCGTGTCGATCACGCCGCTCAGGTCGAATTGCTTCTGCTGGTCGTAGTAGCGGAGCTTGCCGGTGGTGAACGCGATATCGTGCAGGTCGAGCGTCCACTTGCCCGGATGATCGGGCTTCCTGAGGTGGAACGTCCAGTTGTCGCGCCCGTCCGCGAGGCGTTCGAGGTCAACGGACGGATTGACGAGGTCGATGGCCGGAATCACGATGCGGCGCGCGATCAGCGGCAGCGCCTCGACTTCGAAGCTGATCGCGTCGAGCGTGGCGAAATGCTGCGTACGCGCCCAGTCCGTGTTGGCGATCGTGACGTTGCGGGCGCTGAAGCGCGGCCACGGCACCCACGCGCGCCAGCCTTGCTCGCTCGCGGGCCGGCGCCACTCGACGCGCAGCTCGCCGTTGATGGCGAACGGCCGTCCGATCGCGTCCGATACCTTGTCGTCGACCCAGGGGCGCGCACGGTTCCAGTCGAACGTCACGACGAACACGAACAGCGCGGCAATCGTCAGGGCAACGACAACGGCGAGCCACGCGGCCACCTTGCCGACGGTGTGGCCGTTGCGCATCTCTCACTCCCGGTTGGGCTTCATGGCAATCCCGCCGCAAGCCACGTTCCCGATGGCGCGCTTCGACCGGCCAGCCGGTCGGGTTTCAGGGTTGCAACCGATCAGGCGCGCCGGGAAACCCGCGGGCGCGGCCGAATCGCGCCAGGCAAGACCTTCCGTGACGGCCGCATGCTTCGCGCGACGGCAACAGGCGCGTACATGCGTGCCGGGCAGTGCGAAACGTATCGGTGCCGAAACATTTTTTCAATTGCTCGCGCCGGATTTCCACGTATTTCGGGCTCACGTCGCCATGCACATCGAGTCGCATGCAATGGCATATCGCTTGCTACTGAGATTGCGCCCGATCGTCATCACCGGAAATACGAGGAATTCGTAATGAGCATCGTTGCGACTTACACATTCGCGTTGCAGCACGGCGGCCACGCCACGTTCTATATCGCTCGGAACGGCTGTCCGTCCGGCGCGGCGCTGTATTTTCTCGCCGCGCATCTCGCCGATGGCGACGGATCGCTCGCCGACCGGTTTCATCGAGCGAACAAGGCTGCCGAGCTGACGTCGGCCGACGGGCATGACGACCTGTCCTATCGCTATGCGGTCGATCTCGACGGGCATCTGCACGCGTTTCGGCACGACGGGGAATTGCTCGAGTGGGACCAGTTCTTCTCCGGACACTACGCGGAATTCATCAATGGACACGCGCCGCTCAAGGTGCTCGGCGACGGCGTGCTGAAGCACGTCAAGACTTCCGGCACCGGAGGCAGTTACGAATGGGTCACGCGCGGGCAGCTCGTCAGGCGGCATGCCGCCGCGATGGAAACGCTTTCGTTGCAATGTGAACGATTTCCGGAACGGGCGGACGTCATTGCAGGCTATCGAGGCGACGTCGATGCACTCGCGCTGTCTCTCCAGCGATACAACGAAGGTGAGGATGTCGAATGAGCGGGGCCGATGGCTTCGGTCAAATAGCGCGCTACATGATCTGACAGCTTCAAATACGAACGAGTCTGTGCTTATATGGATTTCTGGAGGCTGTATGCTCAGATCATTTCGCATGCCTGCATGATCGAAATCAATGAGAACGTTTACGCGTCAGGGCATCCCCCTACGCGGCGGCGCACCGGAAATGCGTGTGGCAAGGCATCATTGGGCAGTACGCGAAACGCTGGGCGACATGCGATTGCGCATGCACACACAATCCGATTTCTCCGTTACGAGCAACCCATGCAGACCATGCTGAGCCCGCATGAAATGACGACCTTGATGATCGCGTGGGACGCCCCCGATCAGATCGAACTGGAGCGTGACGAACTCGTCACGCTCATCGAGCATCGCCTGATCGCCGTCGATGAACCCGCATCGGGCCGCCGGCGCGTCCAGGTGACGGCGGAGGGCCGCGCCGTCCTGAAAGCGGTGTCGCGAATTCGTTGAGTGATGTCGGAGGCTGCCATGAGCGAAGCATGGATCGGGTTCGGGGTCGTCGCATGCGTGCTGGCGTGTGCGGTGATTGCCGCGACGAGCCGTTATCGCCGCGCGCATCGTCGCGCGGAATTGCTGAGGAACCTGGATCACCACGAATGGTGGTACTGGACTCACGCGTCCGCTGCGGGTTCGCGATCCGCGAAAAGGTGAGCGGGAACAATTCGCATGCCCTAGGCTTCCGGCAGCAGGTCGCGCGCAACCCGCTGCAATAGCGCGTCGAGCGTGGCCATCTCCACCGGTTTGACGAGGTGATCGTCGAATCCGGCACGCGCGGTGCGCAGGCGGTCGGACAACTGCGCGAGACCGGACACCGCGACGAACCGCGTTCGCCTGAGCGCATCGATCGACCGCAGCGCGCGCAGCAGCGCGAATCCGTCGACATCGGGCATCGACAGGTCGAGCAGCATCAGATGCGGAACGTGTTCCTGCGCGAGCGCCAGCGCGTGTCGCGCGTCGTATGCCGCATGGGGCGCATGCCCCTTCACGCGCAGCAGGATTTCGAGCGTATCGGCCGCGTCGCGGTTGTCGTCGACGACGATGATCCGCAACGGCGAGGCCGGCTGGGCCGCGCCGGCGCGCGGCGACGCGATCGACTCCGGGCTTGCGCGGCGGATCGGCAGGCGCACCACGAAGGTTGCGCCGCGCCCGAGGCCGTCGCTGTGCGCGGTGATCGTGCCGCCATGCAGCTCGACGAACGACCGGCAGATCGCGAGGCCGAGGCCGAAGCCGCCGACCGTGTGCGGGCTGGCCTGGCCTTCCTGAACGAACAGGTCGAAGATCGATTCCAGTGCGTGCGGGGCGATGCCGATGCCGCGGTCGCTCACGCGGATCACGACGGCCCGGCCGTCGAGGCGGGCGTCGACGTCGATCCGGCCGCCGGTCGGCGAGAACTTCGACGCGTTGTCGAGCAGGTTGTGCAGCACCTGGATCAGCCTGATCTCGTCCCCCTGCAGCACGGCGGATTCGGTCGGCAGGTCGATGTGAATGCTCTGCGCGCGCGCGGCAAGCAGCGGCTCGATGCCCTCCGCGGCGCGACAGACGATGTCGCGCACGGCGACGGGACGGCTGTCCAGCTCGATCTTGCCGGCCGTGATCCGCCCGATGTCGAGCAGATCGTCGACCAGCCGCGTGAGCTGCGCGAGCTGACGGTCCGCGGCGTCGCGGCACGCTTCGAACGCGGCATCGACCGTGGGCAGGCTTTGCAATACGCCGATCGAATTGCGCAGCGGCGCAAGCTGGTTGCGCAGCTCGTGCGCCAGCATCGCGATGAAGACGCTGAGCCGGCGGGTCGATGCCTCGAGCTCCTCGAGCCGCCGGCGCTCGGTCATGTCGCGCGTGATCTTGATGAAGCCGCGCAGGTTTTGCGCGTCGTCGTACACGGCGCTGATCGTCACGCTCGCGCAGAACAGCGAGCCGTCCTTGCGCACCCGCCAGCCCTCGTCCTCGAAGCGGCCGCGCGCGGCCGCCTCGGCGAGCGCCCGGGCGGGGCGGCCGGCCGCGATCGCGTCGGGCGGATAGAAGCACGAGAAGTGACGGCCGATGATCTCGTCCGCGCGATAGCCCTTGATGCGTTGCGCGCCCGCATTCCACGTCACGACGCGGCCTTCGCGGTCGAGCATGAACACTGCATAGTCGGTGATCGACTCGACGACGGTGCGAAAGCGGAATTCCGCGTATTGGTGCGTCAGCGTCCGGACATCGGGTGTCTGGAGCGGATCGCGTTCGGGCGGCGAATCGGAGCCTGGTATGTTCATCGCGCGGCGCTGTAGTTGGAGAAGTGAGGGCGTGCGCCGGCTCGGCCGGGATGTCTCGATGCGGCGAACGGGCTGTCTGCCACGTGCGGATGGCCCCGAATTCGGCAGGGGCCCCGAGCCGTTCGGGCCGCATGGACAATTCACGCCGTCGCAATTGCCGTTCCTCCTGCCGCCGAGGCCCCCTTCGACGCGGCACGCCGCTTGCACGACACGGGTTTCCCGGCGCGGCGACGCACCGCCCGACGCGACGTGCGCCGCCGCGCGGCCCTGGCAGCGAGGTGAACGACATGAGCACACTGGATCCGGACAACGAGCCCTACGGCCCCGACGACGAAAACGCGCGACGCGGCCGCGACGGCCGCGCGCTCGGGCCGGGCGACTCGTCCGACAGCGGCAGCGACGCGGCCGGCGCGAAGCGCCACCCGTTCGACATCGATTCGCCGCTCGACGAGCACGCGCCCGAACCGGGCGACGCGGAACTCGAAAGCGATACCGATCGCACGGGCACGGGCGAGCGCGCGTCGGCGGAGGGCGGCGAGCGCGATGCCGCCGACATCGAACCCGACCGCATCGAACGGCTGAGCGACGCCGACGAAAGCGACGAAAGCGACGAAATCCCGCCCGACGACGCGTAATACGCGCAAAAACTTCAACGCGTTGCAGATTGGTCGTGCACGGCACGCGCGCCGCCGTCGCTCGCGAAACCGGGCAAGCGACGGCCCCGGCACGCCGATTGCGGGACCGCGACGCGATTTCCGCCGCGCGGAACGACCCGGGGCGGCGGAACCCGATCAAGGAGACGTGCGATGCAAAGACGATATCTCGGGCGGCCGACGCAACGTCGCGGCCCATCGAACTGGCAGGAGCGCAACGAACGCGCGTTCTGGGGCCGCGGCGAGCGCGACACGCCGAATTACGACGAATCGCTGTTGCCCGACGACGAATACGAATCGGCCTACCGGCTCGCGTCGGAGTACACGGGCCCCGAGGACTGGGGCAGCGAATGGGGCGAGTGGGCCGATCGCGCGTCGCAGGACCTCGGCCGGCGCGGCTACGGCGGCGGCCGGCGCGGCGCGTCGTCGCCGGAGTACGGCGGCGAGCGCAGCTATGGCGAGCAGCGCCGCGGCGGCGAGCCCGGCCGGCGCACGGAGCAGGGCGGCTATCCGGACGAGCGCGCCGAGCTGCACGGGCAGCACCGGACGGGCCGATACGGCGGTTACGGCGGTTACGGCGACGCCAACTATGGCGGCAGCCACGCCGGGAGTGCGATGCGCCAGGGCGGCGAGCCGCGCGGCCGCGGCGGCGCGCAGGACCGGCCGCGCTTCGGCGAAGCCGACACGCCGCGCCGGCGGCAGGGGCCGAAGGGCTATACGCGCTCGGACGAGCGCATCCGCGAGGACGTGTGCGAACGGCTGGCGGGCGCACTCGACATCGACGTGAGCAACGTCAGCGTGCAGGTGAACGAGGGCCGGGTCGAACTGGACGGCACCGTGCCTGCGCGCTGGATGAAGCATTGCGTCGAGGATATCGCCGACGGCTGCATGTGCGTGCGCGACGTCGAGAACCGGGTGCGGGTGCAGCGCGACGACGACGAGCATCCGTCGACGGTATTGCGTCCGGACCACCGGACAGTCACCCCGACGCAGAATCCGCTGCGGGAGGAGCCGGCCGACACGCCGTCCACCGGCGACGTGCCACGCCGTTGATCCGCGCACGCTTCTCGCGGGCAGGACCGGCGCCGCGCATCGCGCGACGCATCGCGACGGCGACGGGCGGCGGCCGCGTGACGACCGGCATGCCGGCCGAGCGCGGCCGCCGCCCGTCGTCCGCCTGCATCCACCGTGGGAGAACACCATGTCGAACCTTCTGAACCCCGCAACGGGCGGGCTGCCCGTGCGCCGCGGCGGCAGCGCGTTCGCCGATCGCCAGGCGGCGATCGCGGCCGTCGAGCTGTTGCTGCCGAGCCTGTCCGCCGCGCTGCAAGGCGACGCCATCGGCGACAGCGGCTGCCTGCACATCGTGATCATGGATCCCGGGCTCGGCCCGCACGACGCGCCGTTCGAAGACGCGATCCTGTACGAGTTCTCGCTGCCCGCGCCGAAGGAATGGGACGCCGACTATCGCGCGTACGCCCGCGCGAAAGCGCGGCTGTCGTGGGAGACGGGCCGCGACGGCCATCTCGTGCAGGCGCTGGAGCCGCACCGGCTGCGCGCGGGCGACACGAACCTGTGGGGCGGCGTTGCGCGCGACGGCATCGTGGTCGGCGTGTCCGGCGCGCTGCCGTGGTTCGACGAAGCGTTCGCCGGTTGCATCGCGCAATGCCTGCGTGCGTTCGCGAAGCACCGGGCGGATGCAACGCCCGATGCGCTCGCGCTGTGAACCGCGCGGGGCCGTTTTACACCCGCTTATAAAAACGATCGGCCGCCGCGCATGGCCGGGCCGTGACACCTCTGCCGCGAGCGCGCCCGACGCGTGTCGACGCGTATTGCCGCACGGGCATGGATCTCGCTTGATCCATCGCAGCGACGCTTGTCCCCACAAGCGTCAACCGTTCGGATGGGTACGCGGAGGCGCCTGTGAGCCAAACCCTCGATTCTTCCCGGCCGCCGCTCGTCGGCAAGACCGCCTTTGTCACGGGCGGCGCGCGCGGGCTCGGCGCGGCGATCTGCGACGAACTCGCGCGCGCGGGCGCGAACGTGGTGGTGGCCGACCTGGACGCCGATCGCGCGGCCGCCGTCGCCGCGCAGCTCGCCCGCCACGGCGGGCGTGCCGTCGGCCAGGCGCTCGACGTCGCCGACGAGGCGTCGGTGATGCAGGCCGTGCACGACGCCCGCGAAGCGTTCGGCGAACTCGACGTGATCGTCAACAACGCGGGAATCGACGTGACGTCGCCGATCGACGACATCAGCGTGGCCGCGTGGCAGCGCGTGCTGATGACGAACCTGTTCGGCCCCTACCTCGTGTGCCATGCGGCCGTGCCGATGATGAAGGCGCGCGGCGACGGCCACATCGTCAACATCGCGTCCACCGCGTCGAAGCGCGCATGGCCCAACGCGTCCGCGTACCACGCGACGAAATGGGGGCTGCTCGGGCTGTCGCACGCGCTGCACGCGGAACTGCGGCCGGCGGGCGTGCGCGTGTCGGCGATCGTCGCGGGCGGCATGCGCACGCCGTTCCTGCTCGACCGCTTTCCGGACATCGACGAGGCGACGCTGCAGCCGCCGGAGCACGTCGCGGCGACGGTGCGCTTCGTGCTGACGCAGCCGCCCGGCACGGTCATTCCGGAGCTGATGGTGCTGCCGATGCGGGAGACGTCATGGCCCTGACTCGTCGCCCGGAACGCGCGCGCGGGGCCGTGCTGCTCGACAAGGACGGCACGCTGCTCGACGACGTGCCGTACAACGTCGATCCGGCGCGCATGCGCCTCGCGCCCGGCGCGGCCCGCGCGCTGCGCCTGCTGGGCCGGCTCGGGATGCCGGTCGCCGTCGTGTCGAACCAGCCGGGCGTGGCGCTCGGCCGCTTCACCGAAAGCGCGCTCGGCGTAGTCCACCGGCGTCTCGCCGACCTGTTCGAGCAGCACGGCGCGACGCTGGCGGCGTTCTTCTACTGCCCGCACCATCCCGGCGGCGTCGTGCCGGCCTATGCATGCGACTGCGTATGCCGCAAGCCGCGCCCCGGCATGCTGCAGCGCGCGGCGGCGACGCTCGGCGTGGCGCTCGACGCGAGCTGGATGATCGGCGACATCCTCGACGACGTCGAGGCCGGCCGCGCCGCGCATTGCAGCACGGTGCTCGTCGACCGCGGCCACGAGACCGAATGGCGGATCGACGCGCGCCGCACGCCGCATTACATCGTCGGCCGCCTCGACGACGCGGCGGCGATCGTCGCGCGCGTCACCGCGCGGTGTCATCCGGAGGTGTGCAGATGAACGGCGCATGGTTCGGCGCGCGCCGCATCCTGTGCGTGCGGCTCGACAACCTCGGCGACGTGCTGATGACGACGCCCGCGCTGCGCGCGCTGAAGGAAAGCGGCGATGGCGACGGCGTTCACCTGACGCTGCTGACCTCGAGCGCCGCCGCGTCGCTCGCGGGCCACCTGCCGATGATCGACGACGTGTGGGCGTACGACGCGCCGTGGGTCAAGCATCCGGATGCGCCGGGCAACCCGGTGGCCGATCTCGACATGGTCGCGCGCCTGCTGACGGCCCGCTTCGATGCGGCGGCGATCTTCACCGTCTACAGCCAGAGCGCGCTGCCGGCCGCGATGATGTGCTGGCTCGCGGGGATCCGGCTGCGGCTCGCGCATTGCCGCGAGAACCCGTATCAGCTGCTGACCGACTACGTCGCCGAGACCGAGCCGCACCGCCGCGTGCGGCATGAGGTGGCGCGCCAGATGGCGCTGGTGCGCACGGTCGGCGCGACGAGCGCCGACTGGCGGATGACGTTCGACCCCGGCTACGCGGCGCGCCGCGCCGCCCATGCGCGGCTGCGCGCGGCGCTGGCGCGGCTCGACGGCGCGGCCCGGCCGATCGACGGGCTCGGCCGCTGGCTGGTCGTCCATCCGGGCGCGAGCGCGGCGTCGCGGCGCTGGCCCGCCGAGCGCTTCGGCGACGTGGCGGCGCAGCTCGCGCCGCGCTTCGACGGCATCGCGGTGACCGGCAGCAGCGCGGAACGCGAGCTGGTCGCGGCCGTGTGCGCGCGTGCCGGCCCGCGCGCGGTCGGCTTCGCCGGCGCGCTGTCGATCGGCGAGCTCGGCGCGCTGATCGAGGTGGCCGACCTGCTGATCTCGAACAACAGCGGCCCCGTGCATGTGGCGGCTGCGCTCGGCACGCCGGTGGTGGACCTGTACGCGCTGACGAACCCGCAGCACACGCCGTGGCAGGTGCCGCACCGCGTGCTGAACGTCGACGTGCCGTGCCGCAATTGCTATCGCAGCGCGTGCGACCAGCCGGGCCATCCGTGCCTGCTCGGCGTGGGCGTGGACGACGTGGTGCGCGCCGCGCACAGCCTGCTGCGCGGGGGCGCGCGGCGTGCGATCGAACCCGCCGCGGCGCAGGCCGGCCGGTGCACGGACGACGAAGCGGCAGCGGACGGCCCGAACGTGATTCCGTTCGCTTGCGCGACCACGAGGCGTTGACGCATGACCCGGCCCGGTTCTGGCGCGTGTGCGGCGTACTGCATTTCAGAGCGATCTTCCTATGAAACACGATCCTTCCCCCTCCTTGCCGAACATGCCCGCCTGCCCGCGCATCGCGGTGTTCAGGGCGCTGCAGCTCGGCGACATGCTGTGCGCGGTGCCGGCGCTGCGCGCCTTGCGGCGCGGCGAACCGAACGCGCGAATCACGCTGGTCGGCCTGCCGTGGGCGCGCGCATTCGCATCGCGATTCTCCGAATACATCGACGACTTCATCGCATTTCCCGGCGCGCCGGGCCTCGTCGAACAACCCGAGCCCGACGCTGCGCACGCCGACGCGTTCCGCGCGACGTGCCGGTCGCGCGCGTTCGATCTCGCGATCCAGCTGCACGGCAGCGGCGAATACGCGAACGCGGTGGTCGCGTCGTTCGGCGCGGCGCGCACGGCGGGCTTCGTCCCGCCGGACGGCCGCGCCACGCCGCTCGACCACGCGATTCCATGGCCCGACGACAAGCCCGAGATCGAGCGCTATCTGCAGCTGATGCGCAGCCTCGGCTACGACGATTGGGGCGACTACCTCGAATTCCCGCTCGGCGGCCTCGACCATGCGACGTGGCAGGTGCTGTCCGACAAGCATGGCCTGAAGGCGGGCCGCTATGCGGTCGTGCATCCCGGCGCGCGCATGCCGTCGCGGCGCTGGCCGGTCGAGCGCTTCGCCGCGGTCGCGCGCTGGCTGGCCGACCACGGCTTGCGGATCGTGCTGACCGGCACGCACGCTGAAGCGGATCTGGCCGACGCATTCGAGACCCGCCTCGAGCGGCCCTGCATCGACCTGTGCGGCGGCACGCCGCTCGGCACGCTCGCCGTGCTGATCGGCCGCGCGCGGCTGCTGTTGTGCAACGACACGGGCGTCTCGCACGTCGCCGCGGCGGTCGGCACGCCGAGCATCGTCGTCGCGTGCGGCAGCGATGCGGCGCGCTGGGCGCCGCTCGATCGCGAACGGCATCGCGTGCTCGCGATCTATCCGGCCTGCCGGCCGTGCATGTACGACACCTGTCCGTACGAGCACGTCTGCGCGACCGCGCTCGGCGTCGACGACGTGATCGGCCGCGTGGACGAACTGCTCGGCAGGGAGGTGCGCCATGTCGGATAGACGTCTGCGCGTGCTGACCTGGCAGGTGCACGGCAACTACCTGTACTACCTGTCGCAGGCGCCGCACGATTTCCTGGTCGTGACGAAGGCGCGGCATCCGCCCGGCTACGCCGGCCGCGTCGGCCATCTGCCGTGGGGCGACAACGTGCAGGAAGTGCCGATCGAATGCGTGCGCGACACGGCGTTCGACTGCGTGCTCTACCAGCATCACGATCACTATCGGCACGACCGCGTGCACGTGCTGAGCGACGCGCAGCGCGAGCTGCCGGCGCTGTTCGTCGAACACGACCCGCCGCGCGAACACCCGACCGACGCGCTGCATCCCGTGCAGGATCCGAACATGCTGCTGGTGCACGTGACGCCGTTCAATGCGCTGATGTGGGACAACGGCGTCACGCCGACCCGCGTGATCGAGCACGGCGTGCTGATCCCGGACGACGTCGCCTATCGCGGCACGCTGCCGAAGGGCGTCACGGTCGTCAACCACCTCGCGCGGCGCGGCCGGCGGCTCGGCGCGGACGTGTTCGAGACCGTGCGCCGGAGCGTGCCGCTCGATCTCGTCGGGATGGGCTCGGCCGAGCTCGGCGGCATCGGCGAGGTGCCGAACCCGGCGCTGCCGCATTTCCTGTCGCACTACCGGTTCTTCTTCAATCCGATCCGCTACACGAGCCTCGGGCTCGCGGTGATCGAGGCGATGACGATCGGGCTGCCGATCATCGCGGTCGCGACGACCGAAATGGCGCAGCTGGTGCGCTCCGGGCACAACGGCGTCGCCGATACGCGGCCCGCCGTGCTGGTCGACGCGATGCGCGCGCTGATTCGCGAGCCGGCGCTCGCGCAGGAGTGGGGCGCCGCCGCGCGCCGCGACGCGCTCGCGCGCTTCGGCATCGAGCGGTTCGTGCGGGACTGGGATGCGGCGCTGCGCGATGCCGTGGGCTGACGCGTCATGCGCGGCGCCGGGCCGGCGCGTCGCGCTCGCGCTCGGATACCAGCGCGAGGCGGTTGTACAGCGTCTTGAGGCTGATGCCGAGCGCCTTCGCGGTGCGCGGCTTGTCGCCGTTGAAATGCCGCAGCGACGCGAGGATGAAGCGCTGCTGCGAATGTGCGAGCTTCGTGCCGAAGTGCAGCGTCATCGCGTTCTTCAGGATCTCGTCGCGCGGCGCCGGGCGGCGCGGCAGATGCAGGTCGATCTGATCGTCCGCGAGGATGAACGCGCGTTCGAGCGCATTGCGCAGCTCGCGCACGTTGCCGGGCCACGAATACGCGCGCAACGCCTTCATCGCCTGGCTCGACAGCCGCTTGCGCGTGCAATGGCGCACGTTCAGGCGATCGATGAACGCCTGCGCGATGCTGTCGACGTCGTTCTCGCGCTGGCGCAGCGACGGCACGTGCAGCGCGATGCCCGCGATCCGGTAGAACAGGTCTTCGCGCAAGCGCCCCTCGCGCACGGCCGCGACCGGATCGTGATGCGTGGCCGAGATGATGCGCACGTCGAGCGGAATCGATTCGTGGCCGCCCACCCGCGTGATCGTGTTCGATTCGAGCGTGCGCAGCAGCTTCACCTGCAATTCGGCCGGCATCTCGGCGATTTCGTCGAGAAACAGCGTGCCGCCGCGCGCCGCTTCGAAAAAGCCGACGTGCTGCGACACGGCGCCCGTGAAGCTGCCTTTTTCGTGACCGAACAACTGGGATTCGGCGATGTCGGGCGGGATCGCGCCGCAATTCACCGGCACGAACGGGCCGTTGCGCCGCGCGCTCATGTCGTGCACGAGCCGGGCGACGATGTCCTTGCCGACGCCGCTTTCGCCGACGATCAGGATGCTCGCCCGCGTGGTCGCGACCTTCGCGATTTTTTGCAACAGCGCCTGGATCAACAGCGAGGTGCCGAACAGCCGCTTTCCGTCATCGCCGGGTCTCGACATGATGTGGTGTCAGATAGGGAGAAATTGACCGGACGTCTCGCAGCCGGACGAAAATTTTGCCGCCCGTCTCGCGATTTTCATGCGGAAAGGATACCGATTTTCATGCGCGCCGATTATTGAATCTCGCAATGCGTGCCGCGCGGCCGGATAGATTTAATCGATGTGCGCCGAACGCGCGACACACGTCTTCTATACTCGATGAACGGTGTGCCGTGCACATGATTCATCTGTTGTAACGCGCGCATGCGAAGCCGGCGGCGCGCATTCCCCGGGAGGCTCGATGCCCTATGTCCTGATCGTCGAAGACGATGCCGATACGCGCGCGATGCTCGCGGCGCTCGCGCAATCGCAGCAGCTGGTGTGCGACACCGCCGCCACGGTCGAACAGGCGCGCGCGCTGCTGGCGACGCGCGCACCCGATCTCGTGCTGTGCGACCTCGTGCTGCCGGACGGCAACGGCATGATGCTGTTCGATGCATTGCCGAAACATGCGCACTGCGAAATGGTGTTGACCACCGGCCACGCGAGCCTCGAAACCGCGATCGACGCGCTGCGGCGCGGCGCGACCGACTACCTCGTGAAGCCGATCAACATGCAGCGCCTGAACAGCATCTTCGCGCGGGTGCCGCGCACCGGCGCGCTGCACGAGGAAATCGCGGCGCTGCGTTCCGAACTGCAGAGCCTCGGGCGCTTCGGGCGGATGATCGGCAGCTCGAGCGCGATGCAGGCGACCTACGACGCGATCGGCCGCGTCGCGCGCACCGAGGCGTCGGTGCTGCTCACGGGCGAATCGGGCACGGGCAAGGAGCTGGCGGCGCAGACCATCCACGACCTGAGCCTGAGGCGGCGCGGCCCGTTCCTCGCGATCAACTGCGGCGCGATCGCGGCGAACCTGGTGGAGAGCGAGATGTTCGGCCACGATCGCGGCAGCTTCACCGGCGCGGACCGTCAGCACAAGGGCTTCTTCGAGCGCGCGGACGGCGGCACGCTGTTTCTCGACGAGATCACCGAGATGCCGATCGAATCGCAGGTCAAGCTGCTGCGCGTGCTGGAGACGGGCCAGCTGACGCGGCTCGGCTCCACGCGCGAAGTCGACGTCGACGTGCGGATAGTCGCCGCGACGAATCGCGATCCGGAAGACGCGCTCGCGAACGGCAAGCTGCGGCCCGACCTGTATCACCGGATCAACGTGTTTCCGATCGCGCTGCCGCCGCTCAGGGAGCGCGAGGACGACATCCCGATGCTCGCCGATGCATTCCTGCAGCAGTTCTGCGCCGAGAGCGGCCGCAACCTGCGCTTCGCGCCGGCCGCGCGCGAGGCGCTGAAATCGTATGGGTGGCCCGGCAACGTGCGCGAATTGCGCAACTTCGTGCAGCGCGCGGCCATTTTCTGCGACGGCGACGTGATCGACACGCTGCCGCCGCCGATCCTCGAGGAACTGTCGGCGATGGTCGATCCGCATGACGATCGGGTGGTCGTGCCGTTCGGCACGTCGCTCGACGAAGTCGACCGGCAACTGATCCAGGGCACGATCGCGCAGTGCGGTGGCGTGAAGGCGCAGGCGGCCGAGCTGCTCGACGTGAGCCTGAAGACGATCTACAACCGGCTCGCGCAACTCGAAGAGACGCCCGATGCAACGCCTGACGCAACGCCCGGCGCAACACCTGACGCAACGCCCGATGCGTCATCCGGCAAGCCGCCGGACAAACCGGGCACGTGATGAACAGGCGCACGCGGCTAGCGGTCGCCCTCCGGCTCGCCCGCCGCGACCCGCCGCCGCATCCGTTCGACGCGCGCACCGAGCGGGCGGCGCTCCCGAAGCGTCCAGCCGAGCCCGGCAAGCGCGTGCCATCCGGCGCGCCAGCGTGCCGCGCGGCGGAATGCCGGCGAACACGGTGGCGACCACCGAGCCCGGCGATCGGGCGAGCAGCTGCCCGCAACTGAATACGGCATCGTCGAGGTGCGGCGAGACGACGAGCCAGCGCGTCGGGAAGGGCATGAACGGATCTCCATGAGGCGCCGCGCAGATGGGCGGCGTCATGCGTGCGCGCAAGTCGCGTACCGGCGCGCCGATGCGCGGCGATGGGAGGCAACGCGATGACACACGGTGCAAGATTTCTGCGGGGCGTCGCGATCGCGATCACGCTGGTCGCGATCGCGACGGTGCTGCAGGCGCTCGCGATCCGCTTCGGCGGCGTGAACCTGCCGCTGCTGCTGTACTACCCGATCCTCGCGTGCGTGGCGTGGGCGACGTCGTTTCCGCTGGGGCTCGCCGCGACGGCCGCCAGCGGCGCACTCGCGTGGACGCTGTTCCTGTCCGATCCGTCCGCCTATACGCAATCGTTGCCGGAACGGCTCGTCCGGCTCGGCACCTTCGTGCTGGCCGGCGTGCTCGCCTGTGCGATCGCGACGATGCTGCGCCGCGCGCGGTTCGTCCACGGCGCGCACTTGCGCCGCGAGTCCGTCGCGCGACGGCAATACGAGGCCATGCTGCAATCGCTCGCGCAGGGCGTGCTGGCGAGCGACCTGCAAGGCCGGGTCACGTTCGTCAACGCGCGGGCGCAGGCGCTGGCCGGCTGCACGCAGCACGACGCGATCGGCCGGCCCGTGCACGACGTGCTGCGCGTCTACGACGGCAAGGGGCGGCGGGTGCGGGTGACGCCGCTCGATCGCGTGCTCGACGGCGGCGATGCCGCGATCTCCGATCAGCACTGGCTGATGCACGACGGCGAACCGATGCCGATCGTCGAGATCGCGTCGCCGATCCTCGACGAAAGCGGCAACGTCGACGGCGCGGTGCTGCTGCTGCGCGACGCGCGCGCGGAGCGGGCGCGCGCCGACGCGAACCGGACGGTGCGCGCGGTCGTCGACGCGTCGCCGGATGCGCTGATCGGCATCGATGCGGCGCGCCGCATCGTGAGCTGGAACCCGGCCGCGCAGCGGATGTTCGGCTACGACACCGACGACGTGCTCGGGCGCGACGTCGCGATGCTGGTCGCGGCGCGCTGGCTGCGGCGGCATCCGCTCGACGACGCGTTTCGCGACATGCGCCATACGGTCGGCCCGCTCGACCTGCTATGCGTGGGCGTCGACGGCGAGCGGTTCCGCGCGACGGTCGCCGCGTGCCCGCCGCAGGACGGCATGCGCGAACGCGTCGCGCTGGCGCTCGGCGTGCGGCGCGCCGCCGACCAGCGCCGCCGCGACCGGCGTGCGCAGCGCTCGCTGCGCGGCGCGCGCGACGCCCGCCGGCAGGCCGTGACGTCGAACCGGCTCAAGGACGAACTGCTCGCGATGGTCTCGCACGAGCTGCGCACGCCGCTCAACGTGATCTACGGCTGGGTCGAGGTGCTGCGCAACTCCGCCGACGCGAGCCTGCACCGGCAGGCGGTCGACGCGATCGACCGCAGTGCGCGGTCGCTGTCGCGGATGGTCGGCGACATTCTCGACGTGTCGTCGCTCGCAACGGGCAAGCTGCGCCTCGAAGCGATGCCGGTCGACCTCGTGCGCATCGTCACCGATGTCACCGACGTGTTCCGCAAGGCGGCATCGGCGAACGACATCGTGCTCGACACCGATTGCGCGGTCGATGCGTGCGTCGTGTCGGGCGACGGCGACCGGCTCCGGCAGATGCTGTCGAACCTGCTGTCGAATGCGCTGAAGTTCACGCCGCGCGGCGGCCGCGTGACGGTCGGCCTCGCGCGGGCCGGCAGCGAAGCGGTGCTGACCGTCGCGGACACCGGGCAGGGCATCGCGCGCGGGTTCATCCCGAAGGTGTTCGACGCATTCAGCCGCGCGGACGAATCGCCGGCGTCGCCGCGCCGCGGCCTCGGCCTCGGCTTGTCGATCGTGCGGCACATCGTCGAGCTGCATGGCGGGGCGGTGACGGTCGAGAGCGAGGGGCGCAACCACGGCGCGACCTTCACCGTGATGCTGCCGATCGGCTGGCAGCCGGTCGGCGTGATGGCGTGGCTGGCCGAGCAGGCGGAAGACGACGAGCCGATGGCGCTCGACGGCCAGCACGTGCTGCTGGTCGACGACGACGCGACCACGCGCACGAGCCTGTCCGCCGCGCTGACCACGCTCGGCGCGCAGGTCGACGTCGCATCGTCGGGCCGCGAAGCGATGGAGATGGTCGCGCAGGTGCGCCCGACCGTCGTGCTGTCCGATCTCGCGATGCCCGACGGCGACGGCTTCTGGCTGCTCGACGCGCTGCGCCACGACGCGTGCGGCGCGGGCGTGCGCGTGCTCGCCGTGACGGCCCATGCGGGACTGGCGGACGAGCACCGCGTGCGCGAGGCGGGCTTCGACGGTTACCTGCGCAAGCCGGTCGACGTGCGGGAGCTGGCGGAAGCGATCGCGCACACGACGGACGGCTCGGGCTGACGGGCGCGCGCCGTCCGGTGCCGCGTCATTCGGCCGGCGCGGCGGGGCCTGGCAGGCCGAGCTGCGCGAGCACGGGCGACGCAACGGGCGCGCCGCGCATCGGCTCGCCGCCGCGCGCGCGGCGGTTCACCTGCTGCCGGACGAAATAGCGCGCGGGATCGGGCGCGTACCGGCTGCCGCCCACCATGTAGAGGCGGGCCGGACGCCGCAGGTCGGGCGGCATCCGCGCGAGCGCGTCGATCACGGTGTCGATGCCCTTGCGCGGCACGAGGCGGCCGAGCTGCAGCACCACGAACGCGTCGTCCGGCCAGCCGAGTCGTGCGCGCGCCGCGGCGCGCGGCACCGGCCGGAATTCGTCCGCATCGAAGCCGCACGGGACGATGGCGATCCGCTTCGCGTCCGCGCGATACAGCGTGCGCAGATCGTCCGCGTCCTGCGGGCACTCGGCAATCAACAGGTCGGCCCGTCGCGCGAGCGTGTCCTCGATCGCGACGCGCGCGTCGGGGAAGCCGTCGGCCGCGCCCTGGTGCAGCCGCCTGACGCGCCCGAGCGCATGGAACGTGACGACCAACGGGATGCCGAGCCGCCGCTTCACGCGCAGCGCAACGTCGCCCGACATGAAGAAGTTCGCGTGCATCAGGTCGACCGTCGCGGCTTCGCGCCGCAGCCGGGCGATCACGTCGTCCGCGAACGCGCCAATGTACGGCAGCGGCCGTTCCTGCGGCGCCTCGACGGGCGGCCCGGCGGGGACGTGAATCACGCGGATCCGCGCGCCGATCGGCACGACGTCGGGCAGGTGCGGATCGTCGCGGCGGGTGTAGACGTCGACGTCGAGCCCGCGCTCCGCCAGTTGCTTCGCGACGCGGGCCACGTAGATGTTCTGCCCGCCGGCATCCACGCCACCGATCACGCCCAGGGGCGACGCATGGTCGCTGATCAACGCGATTCTTTGCATGAGGGTTGCTCCGTCCATCGGAACCGCGCGATGTGGGCTCCGTGCGCGCCGACCCCGCAAGCGATGTACCCGTCGATCCATGCGCGCAACGCATCTCGACGCGACGCAAAAATTACAACGCGTTGGATGAAAGCACGCCCGGCGGCCGTGGCCGGCGCGGTGGACAAGGCCGCCCGGCAAGCCCGGCGCGCGGTACGCGCCTTGCGACAGCCAGCATGTCCGGCGCAATGCCGGCTTGACGAAAGGAGGTCACGATGAACGCAAGACAATTGCAAGCGTGGAAAGAATGGCTGAAGCGCCATCCGGCCAAGCGTCTCGGCGCGACCGCCGCGATCGCCGCGGCCGCGTTCTGCGCCGGCGCCGCGCCGGGCGTGATGGCGGCCGGCGACGACAGCGGATCGACGATGCACACGTCGACCGGCACGAAGATCCACGACGCGACGATCACGACCAAGGCGAAGGCGGCACTCATCGGCACGAAGGATCTGTCGTCCGGCGATATCCACGTGAAGACCCGGGGCGGCGTCGTCACGCTGACCGGCAGCGTGCCGGACGAGCAGCAGCGCACGCTGGCCGTCGACGCCGTGAAGCAGCTCGAAGGCGTGCATTCCGTGCGCGACCAGCTCACGCTCCGTGCGAAGTAAAACGGCGGCGCCGCACCAGGAGGGCATCCATGAATCGCATGCTGAAACCGGTCGGCGAACAGACGATCGTGATCACCGGCGCGTCCAGCGGTATCGGCCTCGTCACCGCGCGCAAGGCCGCGAAGCAGGGCGCCAAGCTGGTGCTCGCGGCGCGCAACAGGGAGGCGCTGGACACGCTGTGCGAGGAAATCCGCGCGCACGGCGGCCTCGCGGTGCCGGTGGTCGCGGACGTCGGCAACTACGAGGACGTGCAGCGCGTCGCGGCGCAGGCGGTCGAAACCTATGGCGGCTTCGACACGTGGATCAACAACGCCGGCGTGTCGATCTTCGGCACGTCGAGCGCGGTGCCGCTCGAGGATCAGCGCAAGCTGTTCGACACCAACTACTGGGGCGTGGTGCACGGCTCGCTCGTCGCGGTCGATCACTTCCGGCGCAAGAGCGACTTCCACGGCGGCGCGATCATCAACCTCGGCAGCGAGGCGTCCGACGCGCCGGTGCCGCTGCAAAGCGCGTACGTCGCATCGAAGCACGCGGTGAAAGGGTTCACCGATTCGCTGCGGCTCGAGCTGGAGGCCGACCACCTGCCGGTGTCCGTCACGCTGATCAAGCCGGCCGCGATCGACACGATGCTCGTGATGCACGCGAAGAACTACATGAACGTCGAGGCAAAGCTGGCGCCGCCGATCTACGACCCGGACATCGCGGCGGACGCGATCCTGTTCGCGGCCGCGCATCCGCGCCGCGCGCTGTTCGTCGGCGGCGCCGCGAAGTTCGCGTCCGCGAGCGCATACCACGCGCCACGGCTGTTCGATCGCGTCGCGGCGACGCTGTTCTCGCGCGGCCAGCGCACGGTGCGGCCCGCGCGGCCGCGCGACGACAACGCGCTGTACGAGCCGGGCCGCGCGCTGCAGGAGCGCGAGGGGATGGACGGCGTCGTGCTGCGCGGCTGCGCGTACAACACCGTCGTGCAACGGCCGAAGGTCGCCGGCGCGATCGCGCTGACCGCCGCGGCGCTCGTCGTCACCGCATTTGCCCGCGCACGGCGGGCGGCATCCTGAACGTCAATCCACCATCGAAGGAGGCAGGCTATGACATCCCGTCACCATACAGGCCATGAAACGAGCCGCACGCGCGCGCACGAAGGCGACCGCTCGCAGCAGGACCCCGACAAGGGCGGCCACCAGGCCGGCCACGGCAAGTCGCCGAGCCCCGTCGACGTGCAGAAGGCGCTGAAGGGCATGGACTATCCGGCGAGCAAGGCCGACGTCGTCAAGTGCGCCGAGCGCTCGCACGCGGACAGTCACGTGGTCGACATGCTCAAGCGCATTCCCGATCGCGAGTACGACACGCCGGCATCGGTGTCGAAGGAAGTCGGCCGGCTCGGTTGAGGCCGGCGCCCGCCGCGCTGCCGCGGCGGGCCGTCACGAGGAGGCGGGCATGGCGATGATCGTGGCAGGCCGTTTCGCGACGTTCGACGACGCGCAGGGCAGCGCACGCTGCCTGTACGACCGCGCGTTCGGCCAGGACGACGTATCGATCTTTTTCCTGAATCCTCGCGGCCGCCATGCGCGCTTTCCGATCGACGGCGACGAATATGCGGATGCCGCCGGGCGGCCGGGCGGCCGCGGCGCGATGGCCGGCGCGTTGCGCGGGCTGCTGGCGGGCGGCATGGTCGGGCTCGGCGTCTACGCGCTCGGCTGGCGCGACGGTCTGGTGCCCGCGATCGCCGCGCTCGCCGGCGCCTGCGTCGGCGCGCTGGGCGGTGCGCTCGGCGGGATCCGCGAGCGCGCGGAGGAAGGCGCCGGGCCGTTCGAGAGCGGCGACGGCGGCGTGATGCTCGCCGCGCACGTCACCGAAGCGTCGGCGGAGACGGCGGAAGCCGTGCTGCGCGCGAGCGGCGCGACCTCGATCGAGCGCATCGACGGTGACTGGCAGGACGGACGATGGTGCGATTTCGATCCGGCCCGCCGCCCTGGCGATGCGCCGAAGCGGCCCGCGTGAGCGGGGCCGCGCCGTTGCATTCAACCGGAGAAACGACATGACCGAAACCCGCACCGTCCCACCGCAGACCCAATCGAGCCGGCCCGGCGTCGAGCGCGAGATGCGGCCGAAACCGAGCGACGAGGCCGAGGCCTACGTCGGCAGCGGCAAGCTCGCCGGCAAGGTGGCGCTCGTCACGGGCGGCGACAGCGGCATCGGCCGCGCGGTGGCGATCGGCTTCGCGAAGGAAGGCGCGGACGTCGCGATCGTCTATCTGAACGAATCGGACGACGCCGCGCATACGAAGCGCCTGATCGAGGCGGCCGGGCGGCGCTGCGAGGCGATCGCGTGCGACATCGGCGTGCGCGAGCAGGCGCGGGGCGCGGTGGCGCGCACCGTCGAGCGGCTCGGCCGGCTCGACGTGCTGGTGAACAACGCGGGCGAGCAGCATCCGCAGCCCGACATCGACGCGATCACGGAGGACCAGCTCGTGCGCACCTTCCGCACCAACGTGTTCGGCATGGTGTTCTGCGTGCAGGCCGCGCTGCCGCATATGGCGCACGGCGGCCACATCGTCAACACCGCGTCGGTCACGGCCTACCACGGCAACCCGACGCTGCTCGACTACTCGGCGACCAAGGGCGCGATCGTGTCGTTCACGCGCTCGCTCGCGCTGTCGCTGGCCGGGCGGGACATCCGCGTCAACGCGGTCGCGCCGGGGCCGATCTGGACGCCGCTGATTCCGTCGACGTTCACGGCCGACCAGGTCGCGCACTTCGGCAAGAAGGTGCCGCTCGAGCGCCCGGGGCAGCCGGACGAGTTGATCGGCTGCTACGTGCTGCTCGCGTCCGACGGCGCGAGCTACATGACCGGCCAGACGCTGCATCCGAACGGCGGGTCGATCGTCGGCGGCTGAAGGCGGCCGCCCGTATCAGGAGAGGACACATGGAACCGAACATCCGGATCATCGCGGCGCTGGCCGCCGGTGCACTGGGCCTCGCGGCCGCCGTGCACGCGCAAACGCCGAGCGAGCCCGCGGCGACGAATCCCCGCACGCCGCCCGAGCTGGTCAAGCCGGCGCCGGACGCCGGCGACACGCGCGATGCCGCGCGCGCGCGGGGCATGGACGCCGACTTCGTCGACAAGGCCGAGCTTGCCGGCAAGAGCGAGGTGGAAGCCAGCCGGCTCGCGCTCGAGAAATCGACGTCGCCCGACGTGCGCGCGTTCGCGCAACACATGATCGACGATCACGGCAAGGCGAACGAACGCCTGCGGCAGCTCGCGGCGCGCGACGGCGCTGCCGAGCCGTCGGCGCGGCGCGTCGATCCGGACGTCGAGGCGCTGCGCGACAAGCGCGGCCGCGACTTCGATGCCGCGTACGTCGCCGCGGCCGGCCCCAACGCGCATCAAAACGCGGTGCGGCTGTTCGAGGACGAGGCGCGCGGCGGCCACGACGCCGGCCTGCGCGCGTTCGCGCAGGCGACGCTGCCGACGCTCAGGCATCACCTGACGATGGCGCAGGCGCTTGCCCGCAAGGTCGGCGCGCAATAGCGCGCGCCGTTCAACCCCGAGGGCCGCGCATGCGGCCCGTTTTTCAGGAGACAGTCATGGCCCACCGGCAACCGAAACACGCGGACATTCGCGAGCTGCTCTGCCAGGCGCTCGAAACCGAGCTTGGCGGCGAGAAGCTCTACGACGCCGCGCTCGCGTGCGCGACGGACGAAGACTTGCGCAAAGAGTGGCAGAAGTATCGCAAGGAGACGCTGCGGCACCAGGAAGTGCTGCGCGGGATCTTCGACGCGCTCGGGCTCGATCCCGACGAGCAGACGCCCGGGCGCAAGGCCGTCTCGTCGATCGGGCACGCGCTCGTGAAGACGGTCGAGACGGCGAAACAGCAGGCCGAGCCGGCCGCCGCGCAGATCGTCGCGGCCGAATGCGTGGTGCTGGCCGAGACCAAGGATCACCTGAACTGGGAACTGATCGGCTATGCGGCCGAGCAGTTGTCCGGCGACGCCGCGAAGCTGCTGAAGGACGCGCACGACGAGGTCGAGCCCGACGAGGATCATCACCTCTATCACACGCGCGGCTGGGCGCGCGAGATGTGGATCGCGTCGATGGGCTTCAAGGCCGTGCTGCCGCCGCCCGAGGAAGTGCGCAAGGTCGGCTCCGCGGCCGAAGCCGCGCGGGCCGAGCAGGCGCGCGGCAAGATGACGTGATCGCCGCCGGCGCGTGCGCGTGCGCGGCGCCGCGGTTCCGCTGAGTCAAGGAGAACGACATGATGGCATTGTGCTGGCACGGCAAGCATGCGGTGCGCCATGAGCGCGTTGCCGATCCGACGATCGTGGATCCGCGCGACGCGATCGTGAAGGTCACGCTTTGCAGCATCGGCGGGGCCGATCTGCATCTGTACGACGCGGTCATGCCCGGCGTGAACGACGGGACGATCCTCGGCCGCGAATTTCTCGGCGAGGTCGTCGAGGTCGGTCATGAGAACCGGCGCCTGCGGGTCGGCGATCGCGTGTCGGTGCCGTTCACGATCGCGTGCGGCAGGTGCCATCAGTGCCGGCACGGCAATTTCGCGTGCTGCGAGACGTCGAACCCGAATCGCGCGTTCGTCGAGCGGGTCTATGGCCAGGCGACCGGCGGCCTGTTCGGCTCCGGCCACCTGGCCGGCAGCTATCCGGGCGGGCAGGCGGAATACGTGCGCGTGCCGTTCGCCGACGTCGGCCCGGTGCGCATCCCGGACGACGTCGACGACGAGCGCGCGCTGCCGCTCGGCGACACGCTGCCGACCGGCTGGCAAGCCGCGGCGCAGTGCGCGATCCAGCCGAACGACGTGGTCGCGATCTGGGGCGCCGGGCCGGTCGGGCTCTACGCGGCGCTCGCCGCGCGGCTGCTCGGCGCAGGGGAGGTGATCGTGATCGACTGCGTGCCGGCGCGCCTCGATCTCGCCCGCGAGCTCGGCGCCACGGCCGTCGATTTCACGCGCCTGAGCGTGTCGGACACGCTCACCGAGCACACCTGCGGCCGCGGGCCCGACAAATGCATCGACGCCGTCGGCCTCGAGGCGCACGCGGCCGATGCGGTCGACGCGACGCTCGATCGCTTCAAGGAAACCATCGTGCCGGGCCTCGACCAGCCGCACGTGCTGCGCGAGATGATCTACACGTGCCGCCCCGGCGGCGTGGTGTCGATCGCGGGGCTGTACGGCGGGCTCGTCGACCACGTTCCGCTCGGCGCGTTCGTCAACAAGGGCCTCACGATGCGCGGCGGCCAGACGCACGTGAACCGCTGGACGGACGACCTGCTCGCGCGCATCCGCAACGGGCAGATCGATCCCGCGTTCGTCATCACCGATCGCGGGCGGCTCGAGGACGGCCCCGCGCTGTACGAGCGCTGCCGCACGCGCGGGGACGGTTGCGTGAAACCGGTGATGCGGGTCGCCTGAGCCGCGGCCGTGGGCCGACATCAAGTTGCCGCCGGTCCATCGTGCCAGGCAACGCGACCCGCTTCGTATCGCCGCTCACGAGCGCCGTTCGGTGGGCCGGTTTTGTTCCTTCGGCTCCTGTCGAGCTTCGTGCTTGTCACGGCTGCCTTCGTCCTTCTGCCCGCTATGCGGGCTGCGCTCCGTCGTTTTCTTGTCGCGCTGGGTTTCGTCCTTATGACCAGACCGTTGGGTGTTCATGGTGATTCTCCGGTTGACGCCCGACATCGGGCAACGGAAATCACGCACGGCATGTTCCCATATTGAAGCTGCGGGCGGCCTGCCGATGCGATTGCATGCAGGTGCCGCGATCGGAAACTGAACACACGAACCGATGGCGCGAATTTCTCTCGCCGACCAGACGACGCCGGCAATCCGGGACACGCTGTCCGGCGGGCGTCGAGGCACGGCCGCGGCGTTTCTGTTCGTCGGACCGACTGTCATCGCGTCGATCGCCTATGTGTACCCGGGAAACTTTGCGACCCATATCCAGGCCGCGCGCGATAGGGGTATCCGTTGCGACAAGCCTTTGAAAATTCGACACTGGACGCCGCCCGCGACGCCGATGCGGGGCAGGGCTGCCATGCGCGTATGTCGATATCGGCTGTGTGCACGGCAATGGCGTCCGATGTGCGTCCGCGTCCTTGCCATCGGTGCGTTTCCTGCCCATCCCGAACGCGGCTTCTTGAAGGAGATTCCATGTGCACTCACAACGCCCTGCGCGTGCCGGCGCCGGCGTGGGCCCTATGCCGGCGCCGTGCTGGCGCTGGCCGGGAAGCCCTCGCGCTCGTCGATCCCGGACCGGTCGCGACACCGATCACGGCAGCTTGTCGCCCAGATAGCCCGGCATGCCTTCGGCCAATTTGCTGCGGGAAATCTTGATCGCCCTGAGCAACGCCAAAGAGAACGACCCCGCTTCCTTGTCGGGCGCGGCCACATGCTGCCGCAAGAACTCCGACCACACGAAGCTGACGAACGCGCGCGTCGGCTTGCGGTACGCGCCTGCGCGCCGGGAAAACGCCGCCAGGCTGTGATAGGGGTCATCGACCAGACCGGTGATCGTCGATGGCAGGCGATCGATGCTGCGTAGCCTGCCATGCTCGTCAAAAGGATGCACCCAGCGCCTCGCCTGCATTTTTTTCCAGAAGCGCCGAGGCCCGAGGTGGTGCCAGTCGGCGACGACGGTAACCGGCGCATCGAAGTAACCCAGATCCAGCCACGCGCGCGCCCAGTGATGATGATCGACGACATAAAGCGCGTTGTGCGGACCGATGACGACGTGGAGCGCGTGATCGCGCATGAACCGCTTGAGCCGGGTGCCGGTGTAGCGGGCGGTGATGAGCGCCTTGGCATGCACGTAGTCCATGCCGATCGTAATTTGGGTCGGCCTCAAGACCGATAACGGTACCCGATACATGTGATGGCCTCGATGGCGGTTGTCGGTGTGCGCGGTCGCCTGGCGGCCCGGCGGCGGATCGTTCCGGCTCTCTGTCGCGCAAAACGTGTTCCGCGGGAAATCCGCCACCGACCCCCCTTGAAATTTTCGGCAGAGATCCTATCCTGATGTTCGCTCAGGCAGACGCGCGGGCCGTTCCATTCCGCGCGCTGCGTGTTTCGATTTGTTTGCCGGCGTCCGGCAGGCGAACTGGAGCGCGTAGGCCCGTTCGCCTCCCGGTTGCCATCGAGGAGGATACGATCATGAGCGATCTTTACTTCGGAACCGACCTCTTCAGCGAGTTCGACCGCCTGCAGCAGCAGATGGCGCAACTCTTCGGCGGTTTCCCGTCCAGCATCCGCGCCGGCCGGCTCGGCGCGTTTCCGCAGATCAACATCGGCGCGACCGACGCGTCGATCGAGATCGTTGCCTTCGCCCCGGGCATCAAGGCCACCGAACTCGACGTATCGATCGACAAGGGCTTGCTGACCATCAGCGGCGAGCGCAAATCGACCCGACCCGACACTGGAGGCGAGACGCGTACGTATGCGCAGGAGCGCTTCGTGGGTGCCTTCCGGCGCGTCATCGAGCTGCCCGACACCGCCGATCCGGACAAGGTCCAGGCGCGTTACGAAAATGGCTGCCTGTCGATCAGCGTCGGCAAGCGCGAGTCGTCCAAGCCGCGCGCCATCACTGTCCAGTAACTCGAGGAGCCGATCATGAACGACATGACCCAACTTACTGAACGCGACCCGTCCACCGTAGCCCGTCGCGATACCGATGAGCCCGCGCGCCGGATCACGCTCGTCCCGGCCGTCGACATATACGAGGACAGCCACGGCGTCACGCTGTGGGCCGATCTGCCCGGCGTGACGAAGGACAAGCTGGACGTCAAGGTTCACGACAGCAGCCTCGCGATCGAGGCCGAGGCGGTGGTGCCGACGCCGGCAAACCTGCGCGTGCAGCATGCCGAGGTCCGCGAACCGCACTTCGCCCGGACGTTCACGCTGTCGCCGGACTTCGATACGTCGAAGATCGAGGCGAGCCTGCAGGACGGGGTGCTGAAGCTGACGATTCCACGCCGCGACGAGGCGCGCCCACGGCGCATTGAAGTCAAGACCACTTGAGCTGTCGGCAACGGTCGGTGGTCGGGAGCACGGGTGGCGGCGATCGCGCACCTGCCGTGTTTCGGCGAGCGTTGCACAAGCGCCGCGCGTTGAGGCTCGGCGCACGCACGCTCTCCGGATGGGCCGGCCGCCACACGCGAAACAAAACAGATCGAAGCTGAATCGGAGGACGCCATGAATACCGATTTGAGAAAGTGGAATCCCTTCAAGTTTCTGCGGGGAACTGCCCGCAAGCCGGACGCAGAAGGCCCGGAAAGCCCGCCGACAAGCGAACAGTGGCGGTCGTCGTGGGCGGACATCCCGCGACTGTTCTCGCGCGACCCGTGGCGTGCAGTGGAGGAGTACTTTCATGACCCGTTTGCAGGCCGTGGCGCGCTCGAACGATGGTTCGGCGACTTCAGTTCATCGCGCTTTCAGCCGCGCATCGACGTCGTCGACGAAGGGCCGGTGCTGCGCGTGACCGCCGAGTTGCCCGGAATGGAGCGCGAAGATCTGAAGGTGAGCGTCGAGGATGGGGCAATCGTGCTGCGCGGAGAGAAAAAGCAGGATGTGCAAAGCGAGGAAAACGGCTGCTACCGGCTGGAGCGCGCCCATGGAAGCTTCATGCGCACGATCCCGATGCCGGAAAACGCCGACCCCGATCACACCTTGGCAAAGTTCGACAACGGCGTACTCACGCTGACCGTGCCGAAGTCGGAGCCGGCGCGGCCCACCAGTCGGACGATCGATATCGGCTAATACAGCTAAGGCAAGCACGCAAAGTGCAACGATGGCGGGCAGATTTCAGGCGGCACGCTCCATCGTCGCGGCACGTTTTTCTGCATCGTTCCCCTGCATTCGGGGCCCAGTTTCACGGGAGACGGACATGCTCAGTCCACACGAATTTGCGACCCTGATGCTGGTTCGCCAAGCGCCGGACCAGCTCGACATGAATCGCGCCGAGCTCGATGCGCTGCTCGAACGCCAACTGGTGACACTGGAACAGTGCGCCGCAGGCGGACGGCGCGCGTACCTGACCGACGAGGGCAGAACGTTCCTCGACGTGCTTCATCCGAGCGGCACGCGTCGCCGGAGCACGAGGATGCCCGGCAGCGGCAGTGGGGAAAGCACATAGACGCCTTGGGCAGGTCAACCTCACGCGACCGGAATCCCGGCGCTCAACGTCAGCGTGTGATGGTGCTCACGCTCTCGCTACGGGGCAGCGCAGCCGCGGCCAAAGCGTAAATCCAGCAGGAACCGCCGCCACGCCGTTGAGCACCGCGCGCTCCAGTACAGCGCGCGGATCACGTTGACGACCACGACCGGCGCGATCAGCGTCTTCGCGAACCGTGCCGCGTAGTGCCGCCGGATCGCCGCGACGACGCCCTCGCGATAGCGGCCGCGCCCGACACAGGCGGCGGCGAGTTGAACCTCGACCATCATCGGCAGCACGACCACCGGCAGCCACTGCAGGTGGAAGCCGTACCGGCTGCCGGCCTGCGCGTACACGGCAATGCCGCTCGGGTCGTCGTCCGATGCGCCGGCGAGCAGGCCGGGGCCGAGCCGCCGATACCACGGCCGCGCCGCATGCCGCACGCCGCGCGTCGCGATCGCGCCGGGCGCGCGTGCGCCCATCGGTCATCGGCGCATCATCGGGCGACTTGCGCGCGCTGGCGGTCGGCGCGCGCGAGGCCGGCCGCCGTCCGCAGCGCATCGACGAGCACGCGATACGCGTGCTCGCGCGCATCGGCGCCGCGCGTGCGCAGCACGTAGGACGGGTGGTAGGTGGCAACCACCGCGTAGCCGTCGGCGGTCTGCAGCGTGGCCGTGGCGCCGCGCAGCGTCGCGTCGTGGTCGTGCAGCACCGCGCGCAGCGCGGTCACGCCGAGCGCGACGATCACCTCGGGCCGGACGGCGTCGATCTCGCGTTCGAGCCAATAGCCGCATGCGTCGACCTCGCGCTGCGCGGGGGTCTTGTGCAGCCGGCGCTTGCCGCGCGGCTCCCATTTGAAGTGCTTCACCGCGTTCGTCAGGTAGACCGACGCGCGCGACAACCCCGCATCCTCGAGCGCGCGGTCGAGCACGTGGCCCGCGGCGCCGACGAACGGCTCGCCGGCGCGATCCTCGCGGTCGCCCGGCTGTTCGCCGATCAGCATGATGCGCGCATCGCGAGGGCCCACGCCGGGGACGGCCTGCGTCGCGTGCTCCCACAGCGGGCAGCGCCGGCACGCGCCGAGCGTGGCGGGGGCGTCGTGCGGGTCGTTCGGCGGCTTACGCATGATCGGCGCCGGTTTGCGCATCGCCGGCGGCGCGCGCGGCATGGAACGATTGGTCGTGCATCTGCGGCTCCCTTTCGGTCGTGCGCTCGATCGCGCAATCGGCATGCCGTCGCCGTGACGGGCGCGGCGCGCGCACGACGCACGGCGACGCCCGGGCCATTACACGCGGCTTGTAAAAAGCGGGCTGCGGTGCGCGCGACACATGAAAAAAGGGCGCCGCAAGGCGCCCGCGATGATGCAATCGCAAAGGGGGAATCAGCGATGGCCGGGGCCGCGATCCGGACGATAGTCGGGCGGCACGTCGTCTTCCGGCAGGCCGAGGCCGAGATCGTCGCCGACGTCCCAGTAAGGCGCGCTGCCGTAATACTCGTGGATCGGGCCGGCCCATTGCGGATCGGCCATCGCCGGCCAGTGGTCCTTGTCGAAGCCCGGCGCGCTGCGGATGCGCTCCGAGGACACCGACAGCAGGAAGCACTTGCGCTCGGTATCGAGCGTCAGCGCGCTCCACGGGATCGCGAGCAGCTTGTCGCCGATGCCGAGGATGCCGCCGCTCGACAGCACCGCGTAGGCGACTCGGCCCGAACTCACGTCGAGCATGATTTCCTTGATCTTGCCGACGTCGTCGCCATCGGTCGTCAGGACCTTGTCGCCCTCCAGCGTGCTGGCGGCCATCACGTCGGGGCCGGGGCCGTCGGCCGTTTCGCGCCCCTTGCGGATGATCGTGGTTCGGCCTTGGTCGGGGGTATGCATGGTAGTCCTCCTGGCTGGGCGCGAGCGAGCCCGTAGCGGGCGATGTGTCGCGCGGTTGGAACGATCGATCGGGCGCGCCGTGCGAGCGCGCCGTCACGTCTGCTTCGGCTGCGACACGCATTCGGGCGTGGTCGCGAGCACGTCGCGCGATGCGCCGGCGTCGTCGCGCTCCGTCGGCCAAGCAAACTCCGGCGGCAGGATTGCGTTGACGCGGTGCATGGCACTCTCCTCGTATCGGTGTGGAGCGACCTCCGCAAGCGGCATGCCGCGGCGGCGCTCACTTTTTCTTCTGCCGGGACGGATCGATGCGCGTGACGCCGCCCGTCGACGGCGGATCGCTGGCGGGGAACGTGTCCTCGAGCGCTTTGTCGATATGCCGTTCCGAATGGCGCGTGCGTGCCTGGTCGTGCTCCTTCAGCGGCGGCGTGGCCTGCTCGCGGGCCGGCGTGTCGCGGCCGGAATGTTTGGGGTGGGTCATGTCGAGACTCCTGGCTGACGATGGGTTTGCTGTCGCAACGGCCGTACCCGTATGACGGTATGGGTATGCGCATTGCCGCACGGAGGGTGCCACCGTCACGACGCGACGTCGGCGTGGCGACCGGCCTCCGCAACACATGGCCCGTTGGGCGACAGGGGAGGGGGAATGGCACCGCAAAAGCAGACACCGAGCGTGCATTACGAACTCAACGTGTGCGGCGGCAGATTCGAGACGGTCAAGGAGCGCTTCCAGGCATGGAAGCGCGAGCCGCTGATCGCGCGGCCCGGGCGGCTGATGTTCGAGGGCAAGACGGAGGTGCGCCGGCTCGACGCGCGTTGCTTCGACGACACCGAAGCCGCGCGCCGTGCGCTGCAGGACGCCTGCCGGCCGCAGGACGATTTCGCGCTGGCCGCGCCTGCGCGCGAAGACGGCCGCCAACTGTGGCTCGTGCTGGCCGCGTACGACGCATGAAAGATTTGTCCGGCCGATGTAGCTATTTCAATGACCGCTGCCGGCTCGCGGCGCCACGGCCCGTGCCGAGCTGGCATGCCGGTTGCGGCACTGCGGCATATCCGTCAGGAGGACAGACGCATGAAACCCGACCCGCTGACGTCGCACCGGCCCGAACCGCCGCTGCCCGACGTCGAACCGGACCCGGTGCCGCCCGACGAGAACGACGACCTGCCGCCCGACATGCCGGAGCCGTATCGGCACCCGGAGGGCGACCCGCCGGAGCACCGGCCGCCCGAACGAGAACCGCCCGGCCGCGAACCGCCGGTGCGTGCGGCGCCGTCCGCCTGCCGCCGCCCGATGCGGCCGGGAGGGGCGCGATGAGCATACGCGTGGCGCCTGGCATCAAGCGCGAGCTGGCCGAGACGATCGGCGGGTATTTCGACGCCCGGGGCATGCCGTTCCATATCGAGGAGCGGCCGGCCGATACGCTGCGTGTCGGCTTCCGGATCGACGGCCATCCGGCCGTGGTCGCCGTCACGTTCGATCGCGACGCATTCGCGTCGTTCGACCGATGGGACGCCCCGCGCAAGCGTGGGGCGCTCGCGCGCATCGCCGCGAAATTCGCCGAAATGATGGCACGGCGCAGCCCTTCCGCGTATGCGGGGGATTTTCATATCAACCGGTTCTAAGCGCGACACGCGCATGCCCGGCTGTCACTTTCCGGAGGAAAGCCAATGAAACCGAATCGAACCTTGTGCGCGATCGCCTGCGCGATCGTCGCCACGTGCGGGATGGCCGCATGCACGCAGAACGGCCCGTATGGCGGCACGCGCCCTAGCACGACCGAGCAGCAGAGCGGCGCGATGCCGGCCCCCACCACGGACGCGAGCAGCCGTTACGACACGCACGCGCCGATGGGCGGCACCGCGCCGTCGAGCGGCGAGAGCCGGAACCCCGGCGCGCAGCCCGCGACGGTTTATTGACTTGACGCTCGCGCGCCGCGCGTGCCGTGCCGTCGGCGACGGGGCGGCATGCGCGGCCGACGTACCGGGAGCCACGATGCAGAACAGCGAATCGAACCCCACACCGAAGCAGCAGCAGGAGATCGCGGCGCAGAGCCCGGTGAAAACGCCGGCCGCCGGCACCGACATGCCGGACGCGCAGACCCAGGCGGCCGGCTTCGCGCACCCGCCCAAGCCGCTGTCCGCGGAAGCCGTCGCGGCGAAGGCGCCGACCGGCCTGCCGCCGATCGATCGCGATGCGTACGCGAGCGACAGCGTCGACCCCGTGCGGCGCGCCGCGAGCCGGATCGTCACGCTCGACAACGCGAACATGGCCGCGACCGACAACACGGTCGACGTCGACGGCAAGGGCATGGAGGCGCGCCAGGGCGCGTCGGAATGGCAGGACAACGTGATCTACTCGAACGCGTCGCTCGACGACAGCGTCGATACGCCCGACGAAGGGCTCGGCGGCTTCGAGAGCCGGCCGGGCGGCAGCCTGCCGCAGATCGCGACGCGCCCCGGCTGGCAGGTCCGCCACGTGGGCGTGGTCGAGATCGCGCATGGCGACGTCACGCGCACGGAGCACGTGATCCGCTTCGAGCGGATCGACTGACGCCGCTGATTCCGCTGATTCCGCTGATTCCGCTGATACCGCTGATACCGCTTATGCAGCTGATGCCGCTGATGCTCAAGGCGGCGACGGGCGCCGTATCCGCGCACCCGTCACCGGCCTGGAAGCCGTCATCGCGCCGTCATTGCGGCCCGAGTTCCAGCGCGGCCGTATCCGCCTCGTTGCCTTGCGCGACCAGCACGTGAATGTGGTTCGGCACGACATCGGCGATACCGCCCGCCGGAATCGTCACCAGCAGCCAGTCCGCGCTGTTGGCCAGGTTGACGGGCGTGGTCTTCAGGATCGCGGTCTTGCTGCCCGCCGTCGTGACGATCACCTGGTACGTGCCGCCGCTCAGGTAGATGGAATCCTGCCCCGTAGCCGGCGATGCGTTCTGGTAGGCCGCGCCGGACAGCGTCGGGCTCTGCGTCGTGATGTCGGTGCCGGGCGCCACGACGTACACGTCGACGTCCCGCGCGTTCGGCGACGCGTTGAAGCTGCGCACGCGCGCCTTGTCCGACAGCAGGCCCTTGTCGAACGGATCGTCGATCACCGAGATCGGCGATTGCGTGCTGGGCAGCGCGATCGTCGTGTAGTGATGCCCGTTCGCCGCGCTGAACGTCTGCGCCGCGACGGTCGTCGTCGTGCCCGACACGTCATAGCTGGCGTTCTGCGTGCCGGAGTCGACGTCGTGATAGCGCGTCACCCCCTTGTACGGGATGCCCGCCGCGTCGATCTTCGCGTTCAGGTAGTAGTCCAGGTTCGGGCCGGCCGGCACCGCGTTGATGAAGCGGGCCTGCGGATGGGAGATGCCAAGCTCGGTGCCGACGTCGTTGCCGCCGCCGCATGCCGCCAGCGCGGTGACGATCGAGCACAAAGTCACAACGGTTCGAAGGGAAGCCATGTCGTCCTCTCGGATGGGGAACCCGCTTGCCTTGCGCGATCGCCGCGAGCATCCGCCCGGATCGCCACGCAGGTTGGTGGATGGAAGGTGGGCGCCGCATCGGCGCAGCGCGCCGGGGCGGCGCCCGGAATACGCACTTCGCGTGCCCGCTCGCGCGAACGCGCGGCGGCGCCGCCTGCCGCGCGCGCCCCCAAACTTGCTGGCGATTTGTAAAAAAAGCAGGGCGCTGCCGCTATGCCGCACGGGCGAATCGATGCCCGATGCCCGCGCCCCGCGCGGGAGGCTGTCGGCATGGAAGTTGCACGTCATCCACCTGCGCATGCAACGAACGCCGCCCGCCGGCATGCGGCGGCGGGCACCGGAATGACGATTGCGACCGCACAGGCATCGTGCGCCGGACGCACGCGAACCTGAAAGGGAGTCACACCATGCCAGCAAAATCCCAGGCCCAGCAGCGCGCAGCGGGGGCCGCCCTGTCCGCCAAGCGCGGCACGACGAAAGCGAAGGACCTCAAGCCGCCGTCGAAGTCGATGTACAAGTCGATGAGCGAAAAGCAGCTCGAGGACATGGCGGCGACGCCGACGCGCGGCAAGCCGAAGCACAAGCGCGACGCTTAGCGCATGCGACGGTTTCCACGATCTCCATTCAAGGGAGGGCAAGATGCTTCGATACGCGCTCATTTTCTTCGTCGTTGCGATCATCGCGGCGGTCTTCGGCTTCGGCGGCATTGCCGCCGGCGCCGCGGAAATCGCGAAGGTCCTGTTCGTGATCTTCGTCGTGATCTTCCTGGTCACGCTGCTGCTGGGCGTGGTCAGACGATGACGACTCCGCAGCCGCCGTCCGCGCGCGAGCGCGGCGGCACAACGCCGCCCCCCGAGGTGATGGAGCGGGTGGCCGAACTCGAACGCGCGCTGGCGAACGGCTTTCCGTCGCAGGCGACCGTGGTCGTCTATGCGGACGACGCGTCGGGCGGGCTCACGATCCAGGTGTCGTGGGTCCGCCTGCCGGTGCCGGACGAATCGAGCGGCCGCGAATGGCGCTGCACGGTGAATCTCGGCTTCGCGCCCGTCGTGCTCGCGCACTACGCGTCGCTTGGCCCGGACGCGCGCCTGCGCGTCAACGCACGGCTGTGCGATATCGCGCGGCAGGCGGTGGACGCGCGCACGCCGCGCGTCGAGGACGCCGGCATCGAATGCAGCGCGATGCTCGACGTCACGGCCGCGATGATCGACGAGGCCGTGCGCGGCCCGTGACGCGCGACGACACGCCATGGACATCATCGTCACGCTGTTCGGCGAGGGCCGGCTGCTCAATCCCATGCAGATGACGTTGCGCGCGCTCGTCGTGTTCTTCATCGCGCTCGTGCTGATCCGGATCGCCGGACGGCGCGCGTTCGGGCAGCGCTCGCCGTTCGACTACGTCGTCGGCATCCTGCTCGGCGCGACGCTGAGCCGCGCGGTGGTCGGCGCGTCGCCGTTCGTCGCGACGGTGGTCGCGTCGCTCGCGATCGTGCTCATCCATCGCGCGCTCGCATGGATGTGCGTGCGCTGGGCGCGCCTCGAGCGGCTCGTGGTGGGCGCGGAGCGCGAGGTGTATCGCGACGGCCGCTTCGACGATGCGCAAATGCGCGCGGCGCTCATCACGGAGAGCGACGTCCACGAAAGCGTGCGGCAGACGCTCGGCGAGCGCAGCCTCGCCGGCGTGTCGGCCGCGATCCTCGAGCGCAACGGGCATGTGAGCGTGATCCGGCGCAAGCCGTGACGCCCGCGCCCATGCGATGAAGGAGGGCACACCATGGCATCCCGGATGATCTGGAAAGGCGCGATCAGCTTCGGGCTCGTGCACGTGCCGGTGCAGCTCTACCCGGCGACGCGCACGGTCAAGCCGTCGTTCCGGCTGCTCGACAAGCGCTCGATGGACCCGGTCGGCTACCGGCAGATCAACAAGCGCACCGGCAAGGAAGTCACGCGCGACGACATCGTGCGCGGCTACGAATACGAAAAGGAACGCTACGTGATCCTGAGCGACGACGAGATTCGCGCGGCCAACCCCGAATCGACGCAGACGGTCGACATCCTGACCTTCGTCGACGAGCAGGCCGTGTCGTTCCTGTATCTCGACACGCCGTACTACCTCGTGCCGGATCGCCACGGCGAAAAGGTCTATGCGCTGCTGCGCGACGCGCTGAAGGACAGCGGCCGGATCGGCATCGCGCACGTCGTGATGCGCGACCGTCAGCATCTCGGCGCGCTGATTCCGGTCGGGCCGCTGCTCGCGCTCGACACGCTGCGCTGGCAGGAGGAGCTGCGCCCGCTCGACGAGCTGCCGGCGCCCGCCGCCGATGCGCGGCGCGCCGGCGTGAGCGCGCGCGAATTCGACATGGCGAAGAAGCTGATCGCCGAGATGTCCGGCGACTGGACGCCGGACCAGTATCGCGACACGTTCCGCGACGACATCCTCGAACTGGTCGAGCGCAAGGTGCGCTCCGGCAAGATCGAGGAGGTCGGGGATCTCGGCGCGCATCCGTCCGCGTCGGCGCGCGCGGCCGCGAACGTCGTCGACCTGACCGAACTGCTGAAACGCAGCCTGCGCCAGGGGGGCGGCGCCCGCGGCGAAGCGGCGGACGACGGCGCCGCGCCGCGCGCGCGTGCGCCGGCGAAGAAGGCCGCCGCGAAGCGCGCGCCGACGAAGGCCGGCACGGGCACGCACACGACGCGCGGCGCGGCGAAGAAGGCCGCGCCGCACAAGAAGCGGGCGGCGTGACGCGGCCCGCGAGGACGACATCATGCCCAGCAAGCTCGATCCCTATCGACGCAAGCGCCGCTTCGACGCGACGCCGGAGCCGAACCCGAAGCGCAAGGCCAGGCCGAAGCCCGACGGCGCGCGCACCCGGCGCGGCGCCGCGCCGCTGCGCTACGTGATCCAGGAACATCATGCGCGCCGGCTGCATTACGACTTCCGGCTCGAACTCGACGGCACGCTGAAATCGTGGGCGGTGCCGAAGGGGCCGAGCGTCGATCCGTCGGTGAAGCGCCTCGCGGTGCACGTGGAGGATCACCCGCTCGACTACGCGGAATTCGAGGGCGAGATTCCGAAGGGCCACTATGGGGCGGGTTCCGTGACCGTCTGGGACGCCGGCGTGTGGGAGCCGGACGGCGGCGTCGCGCAGGCGCGCAAGGGCTATCGCGCGGGCAAGCTGACGTTCCGGCTCGACGGCGAGAAGCTGCACGGCGGCTGGGCGCTCGTGCGCAGCGGCCGCCAGGACGCGCGGCAGGAGCAGTGGCTGCTCGTGAAGGAACGCGACGACGACGCGCGCAGCGCGGACGACTACGACGTCGTGGCCGCGCAGCCCGGCAGCGTGCTGCACACGCATGCGCGGGCAACGCCGCGGGCAACCCGCCGCGCGCCGCCGACATCGAACGGCGCACGGCGCGCGCGACGGGCGTCCGGCGCATCCGGCGTTTCCGGCGTTTCCGGCGTTTCCGGCGTTTCCGGCGTTTCCAGTGTGCCCCGCGTGTCCGACGTCGAAGGCGCGAAGCGCGCCGCGCTGCCCGAGCGCCTGGCGCCGCAGCTCGCGACGCTCGTCGATGCGCCGCCGCAGCATGGCGACTGGCGCTACGAGATGAAGTTCGACGGCTACCGGATCCTGGCCCGCGTCGACGGCACGGGGGCGCACCGCCGCGTGAAGCTGACGACGCGCGAAGGCCACGACTGGACCGCGAAGTTCCCCGCGCAGCGCGACGCGCTGGCGCAACTCGACGTCGCCGATGCATGGCTCGACGGCGAGGCGGTCGTGCTGCGGCCGAACGGCGTGCCGGATTTCCAGCGCCTGCAGAACGCGCTCGGCACGGGCCACGCCAATGCGGTGACGCTGTTCCTGTTCGACCTGCCGTTCCTCGACGGCCACGATCTGCGCGATGCGCCGCTCGTGGCCCGGCGCGGCCTGCTCGAACCGCTGCTGGCCGACAGCGATCCGGCGCTGCTGCGCTTTTCGCCCGATCTCGGCGAGCGCGGCCCCGTGCTGCTGGCGAGCGCGTGCGAGGTCGGGCTCGAAGGGCTGATCGCCAAGCGCGCGAACGCGCCGTACCGCGCGGGGCGCTCGGCCGCGTGGATCAAGCTCAAATGCCGGCGGCGGCAGGAGTTCGTGATCGGCGGCTTCACCGAGCCGGCCGGCAGCCGGCACGGCTTCGGCGCGCTGCTGCTCGGCGTGCACGAGCCGGTGCCGGGCAACGGCGCGACGCTGCGCTACGTCGGCCGCGTCGGCACGGGCTTCGATACGCGGATGCTCGACAGGCTGTCGGCCCGGCTGCACGCGTGCGAACGCGCGACGATGCCGTTCGCGACGCCGCCGCGCGAGCGAGCCCGCACGCGCGTGCACTGGGTGCAGCCGACGCTCGTCGCCGAATGCGAATTCGCGGAATGGACCGGCGACGGCATCGTCCGGCAGGCGGCGTTCGTCGCGCTGCGCGAAGACAAGCCGGCGCGGCAGGTGGTCATGGAGCGGCCCCAGCCGGCCGAGGAGGCGACGAAGCCCGACGGCGCGCGCGGCAACGGCCATGCGGATGCACGCGGCGACGGTGCGCGCAAGGGCAACGACAACGGCAAGGCCAAGGCTAAAACTAAGACTAAGACTAAGTCCGACGGCAAGGCTAACGCCAAGAGCAAGGCTAACGGCAAGAGCAAGGCCAACGGCAAGAGCAAGGCCAACGGCAAGAGCAAGGCCAACGGCAAGAGCAAGGCCAACGGCAAAGGCAGGGGCAAAGCCAACGGCGACGCCGGCCATGCATCCGCTTCCGCTTCGACTTCGGCCCCGGCCTTGGCCTCCACCACGCACGTACGCGTCACGCATCCCGACCGCGTGCTCGATCCGGCCAGCGGCACCCGCAAGATCGACCTGGTCCGCTACTGGGAATGGGTCGCGCCGTGGTTGCTGCCCGACCTGAAGGGCCGCCCCGTGTCGCTCGTGCGCGTGCCGGGCGAAATCGGCGGCGAGCAGTTTTTCCAGCGGCATGCCGAGAAGCGGGAGATCCCGTTCGTCACGCAGCACGCAGGCCTCGATCCGGGCCACGGGCCGCTGCTGACGATCGACAGCGTCGACGCGCTGGTCGGCGCCGCGCAGATGGGCGCGCTCGAACTGCATACGTGGAACGCGCACGCGTCGAACATCGAGCACCCCGACCGCATCGTGTTCGATCTCGACCCCGATCCGGCGTTGCCGTGGCGCGCGATGATCGAAGCGGCGCAACTGATGCACGGGCTGCTCGAAGCGCTCGGCCTCGCGTCGTTCTGCAAGACGAGCGGCGGCAAGGGGCTGCACGTGGTCGTGCCGATCACGCGCCACGCCGGCTGGGACGACGTGAAGGATTTCGCGAAGGCCGTCGCGCAGCACGCCGCCGCGGCGCTGCCCGATCGCTTCACCGCGAAGATGGGCCCGCGCAACCGGCGCGGCAAGATCTTCGTCGACTACCTGCGCAACGGCCGCGGCGCGAGCACGATCGCCGCGTATTCGGCGCGTGCGCGCCCGGGCATCGGCGTATCCGTGCCGATCGGCTGGGACGAGGTGCCGCACACGACGGGCGGTGCGCAGTGGACGATCGACACGCTGCACGCCAGGCTCGAACGCCTCGCGCGCGACCCGTGGGACGGCTACGGCGACGTGCGCCAGCGCGTGAGCGCGCAGATGCGGGCGCGGCTCGCGTCGTCGTGAGCGCGCGAGCGGTCAGGGCCGCCGCGCGCGCCGGTGATACCAGCTCATCAACGGCGTGGCCGACACGCCGTGCGCGATCACCGACGCGGCGACGATCGCGAGCACCGGCGCGACGAGCGGGCGCACGGTGTCGGCGGGCCCGAGCTCGAGCGCGAACAGCAGGTAGTAGAACGAGCCGATGCCGCGAATCCCGAACCAGGCCATCAGGCGCCGCTGCGCGGGCGTCGCGCGCGAGCCGGCGAGCGACAGCAGGACCGCGGCCGGCCGGACCACGAAGAACAGCAGCACGGCCAGCAAGGCCGTGCGCCACGTGAACAGCGCGCCGGGCAGCGTCGCGAGCACGCTGCCGACCATCGTCATCACCACGGCTTCCGCGATGCGTTCGAGCTCGATCGTGAAGCCCAGCACCGATTCGGCCATGTACGCATGCGCCTTGTCGGGATGCTGCTCGGTGGCCACGACGTTCGCCGAATCGACCTTGCCGATCACGTCGCGCGGCGCGCGGTCGCCGCTCGCGCGATGCTCGACGCGGCGCATCGCGACGCCCGCGGCGAAGGTCGCGATGAAGCCGAACGTGTGCGCGAGCTGTGCCGCGCCGAACGACAGTTCGATCAGCGCGAGCGCGAAGAACCCTTCGAGGCCGAGCGCCTGCGCATGCCGTGTGCGCAGCCAGCCGATCGTATGCGTGGTCGCCCAGCCGAGCACGCCGCCGATCGCGGCCGCGCCGGCGATGCCCCACAGCGCGGCGAACGCGAACGCCGCGGACAGCGGCGCCATCCCGTGCATCCCGCCGGGGCTGCCGCACAGCGCCAGCCCCGCGAGCGCGAACGGCAACGCGATGCCGTCGTTCAGGCCGCCTTCACCCGACAGCGCGAAGCGCACGAGATCGCGGTCGCCCGGGTCGCGCACCTGCACGTCGTGCGCCAGCACGGGGTCGGTGGGCGCGAGGATCGCCGCGAACAGCAGCGCGGGGCCCGCGCCGAGCCCGAGCACGAGCGCCGCGCACGCGGCCAGCGCCGGCACGGTGACGAGCATCGCCAGCAGGCCGAGCCGGCATGGCACGCGCCACAGCGGATCGGGCAGCGGCACGCGCAGCCGCAACCCGATCGCGAACAGCGACACGAGCAGCGCGACCTCGACGACGCGGCGCAGCAGCGCCGCATCGGTGGCGATGTCGAGATGCAGCAGGCCCGCGCCGGCCGGCCCGAGCAGCCATCCGAGCAACAGGTAGATCATCGCCGTGCTGCACGGCAGATGGCGCAGCGCCGATGTCGCGATGCCCATCGCCAGCAGCACCGCGCCGACGATCAGATACAACAGCGCTTCGTGCATCTGCCCGCATCACGGCTTGCGGCCGAATGCCTCGCGCAGTTTCCGTTTCGCGCGCTCCAGCGTCGTGCGGCGCGACTTCGGCAGGGTGCGGCCGGCCCGGTTCACATAGAAGTTCAGCATCGACATCGCCGACTGGAACGGCGACGCCTTGCGGCGCTGGCTGCGCTCGGCCGAACGCTTGAGCGACGCGGCGATCGCGCCGGGATCGTCGGATTTGAAGATGTCCGGCTCGATGTCGAGCGCATCGCTGGTGCGCATGACCTCGGCGGACCAGCGCTTCGGATGGCCGGGCATGGCGCTGCGACGCCGGCCCGGATGTCGGGTCAGGCGTTTGCCGTGGGCAGGTGCGGCCGGGGAATGACTCATGGCGGGGTACTCCGTCGAAGGGGGGAATTGGTTCTGCGCATCGTGCGATGCCGCAATGCGCATGCCGCCCGGCGCAGGGTGCGGCCCCGTGGCGCGCACGACTGCGCGACGAAAGGAGGCATGGAACCTGCGAGGAGAGGGCTCCAGGAACGTAGCAAGGGAGGCATCGGCAATGACATTCGCAACCGAAACACTGGGCGCCGTCGCACGCGGCGTGCTGGCCGGCGCCGCGATGGCGGCGATCGCCGTCGCCGCGCCGGCCCGGGCCCAGTCGCAGGCCGCCCCGGGCGCCGGCATGATGCCGCCGACGGCGGCATCGTCGCCCGATCGAAGCGCGCCGCCGCCGATGCAGCCGCCCATGCAGCGGCAGATGAAGCCCGGCGCGGGCAGCCAGGCGATGCCCGGCCAGAGCAGTTCGAGCGGCTACCCGCGCCCGGGCGGCGCGGCCGGCGACGAGGAACGAGCGCCCGGCAGCGCCACGGGGGGCGGCGGGGTCGGGGGCCACGCAGGCGCCAGCGGCAACTGACCGATTACGACGGCCGGCGCGGCAGCTGGCGCAACGATGTGCCGGCCCTTCGAACAAGGAGAACATCATGGCTTCGAATCCCGACAACCTGCTCGAGCACGACGACCTCGATGCCGTGGCAGCCGACGTCGACGACGATCTGAACACGACCGTCCATCTCGAGATCGAAACGGGTCAGGTCGTGTTTCATGCGGCGTGGGCCGACGCGACGTGCGGCGTGGCGCAGCACGCGGTCGAGCTCGCGATCGACTGCCGGACGATGGAACGCTACGCCGAGCTTGACGCCGTCGTGCGCAGGCGCGTCCATGCGATGCTGCACGAGACCGTGCAGCAGATGGCCGACCAGATCCCCGCAGGGGAGGCGCAAACCTGCACGCTGACCGTCGAAATCACCGACGCGATGCTCGACGCGGCGATCCGCCTGCAGTAACGGCGGCCGGTCCGCAGCGACGCGCGCCGCGTTACACCCGATTGAAAAGTTTGCACGCGATCCCGCCCCGGGCGGGTCCGACACCCTGCACGATGCCAGGCCGCCGGGGCGGCGTCAGCGCGCGATCGCGACCGGCGCATTGACGCGCACGACGGGCGCGGCGGCCTCGTCGAGCGGCGGTTCGTGCACGAAGCGCTCGATCACGCCGGTCTCGAACAGCAGGCAGAACGTGGAGCCGCCGTACTGGAAGAAGCCGATTTCGTCGCCCTTGTCGACGTGCTGGCCCGGCACGACCTCGATCACGCACGACGACACCTCGGCCATCCCGACGAACACGCAGGCGACCGTGCCGATGCCCGGATCGTCGCAGGAGATCGCCACGATCGCGCGCGTGGCGACGGCGGTCAGGTAGCCCTGCGAGTCGTTCAGGCCGCGCGGATCGTTGCCTTGCGCGTCGGCCGCCGAGTAATAGGTGCCGTCGACCCGGTACGCGTGCGTGATCGTGCCGCTGACCGGCGCATGCCAGCGGTGATAGTTGTACGCGCTCAGGTAGGCCTGGTAGACGTCGCCGCCGACGAAGCGATCGGCCAGCGCCGGGCGGGCCGGCGAGAAGATGTCGTGCAGCGAGTACGGCTGCGCCTTGATCCAGAACAGGTCGCGCTTGCGCACGTTCAGCGCGACGTGGTACGGGGCCGCCTCGCACGCGCTGACGACGACGTGCGGATCGTCGGGCTCGACCACCGGCCGCGCATACGCGCGGAAACGGCGCGTGAAGAAATCGTTCCACGACGCAAAGCCCAGGTGCGGCTCGTCCTGCAGGTACACGAACTGGGACAGCCCGACGCGCTGCCGCGCTTCGTCGCAGAACCAGCCGTCGGGCGCGTCCTCGGACAGGTGCGTGCGCGAATGCGGGCCGCCGAGAAAATCGCACCACACGCCCAGCACGCGCTTCAGGTGCGCATTCACCGCCGCATCGCGAAACACCGGATAGCCGGACGGCATGCACATCGGCCAGTCGAGCAGCGCGTTCAGCGGGCAGACGATGAGGCTCGAGTCGCTGAACGGCGGCGTGTAGGTCATCAGGTGGTCGATCACGACCATCAGCTCGTCCACGCCGGCGTAGCCGAGCACGTAGCCGTCGCCGGCGGCCTCGTCGATCGCGCGCGTCATCCCCATGCGCAGCACCGGGTTGTCGTCGAACAGCTGCGCGAGCTCCTGAACCGCGGGGGTGCGCAGCCGGTCGCCCGCGTTGCCGGCGGCCTGGGTCGCGAGCTGCTGGCGGAAAGCGGCGAGATGCGCCTCGCTGGCCGACAGCCAGTCGCCGATCCGGTGGCGCATGGCGAGCGGCGCGGTGCGAAGGTCGGTCGACATGGCGGTCTCCAGGCAGGCGTCGGTGCGACGCGATATGCACGTCGAGCAAGATGCTTGCCCGCCGGGCCGGCGCGGGTCGATCAACGCGTCGTCGCTCGCGCGTTCGTCGTACCAGTCGGGGGGCGCGCGGCGCAGCGCGGTGCGGCATGCGGCCCGCGCGTGGCGTTTCTACATCAGCGATGGAAGTCGGCAATGCGTGCCGTGCCGCTACATGCGCGGCACGGAACGGATGTCCGTGCTGTCGCCGGCCGCCGATACGGCGCCGCTCTCGGGAATCGGCGCGCCGGGCGCATAGCGGACGATCGCGCCGCGCTCGACCGCATGCGGGAAATCCGGCGGCGCGTCGACGTCGTCGCCGAAGCGCGCGCGTACGAACGCGCGCAGCAGCGCGATGCGCGGCGTCGCGCCGTGGGCGGCAAACGTCCCGGAGAGGCCCGTGAAGCGGGCGACGCAGGCGGCCCCGGCGTCGTATCGCACGATCCGCACGTCGTCGACGCGCTCGAGCACGCTGCCCGCGTCGGCCCACGACGCAGTCGGCGCGAAATGCGCGTCGAGCCGCCGCAGCCCGTCGCTCGCGGCCGTCACGACCACGCCTGGCACGACGGCCGTGAAGCGCAGCGCGTCGCCGTCCGCGCACAATGCGCGGGCGCACCAGTAATCGAGTCCGGCTCCGTCGAGCACGTCGATGCGCATGTTGGCCTCCGTTCGAGCGGGCTGCACGTCAGTTCGCAATCTTCATGCCCGCGCCGCCCGTCACCCGCATGCGCGCGACGAGCGGGTAATGATCCGACGTGGGCCGCGCATGCGCGCTGCGATGCACGGCCACGTCGAGCAGCGGCTCGCCGGGATGGATCCAGATCCGGTCGAGCGCGAACAGCGGAGACAGGGTCAGGAAAGTGCGCGGCGCGGGCGCGCGCCGGAAACTGGTTACCAGCGGGGTTACCAGCGCGCGCAGCGCGCGGCCGCGGATGAACCATTCATTGATGTCGCCGAACAGGATGACCGGCATCGCCCCGTGTCGAACAACGCGAGCAGGCTCTCCACCTGCGCGCAGCGTCGCGAAGCCGGCAGCGCCGTCGATGAGCGTCGAGAAGCGGTTTGCGTGGCGGATCGCGTCGCAGTTGCGGCCGCGTTCGAGCAGGCCGTGGCGGTCGGCGTCGCTGCCGCCGGAGCGCGTGCGCGCCGCTTGCGCCGGCACGCTCATCGCGCGTCGCCGTCGAGGCGTTGCAGCAGCGCCTCGCAGCGCATGCGCAGCGCCCGCAGCTCCGGCGCGTTCGCGTCGACCCAGATGCGTTCGCCGTCGGCGATGCCGGCCAGCTCGATCGCGATGTCGTAGATGCCCTGCGCGAGCGTGATGGACGTCGCGCCGATCCGCAGCCGGTCGAGCCAGTCGAATTCGGTCCGATGGCACGCCTGCCAGACGTGCATGGCGGCCACCAGATGGTCGGGGTCAAGCCACTCGCCGGTCCGCACGCGGGCGGCGAGCTGGCTCGTCACGAGATAGCAGAGCAGGTCGACGCGGGTCATGCGAGGCTCCCCGCCGACGTGTCGGGCCGGCACGCGCGCACGCCGTCGAGCTGCTGCAGCGTCAGGCAGATCGCGACGAATTCGGGATGGCTGGTGCGCGACAGCGCGACCGACACGTTGTCGATGCCCGGGTCGTCGTCGGACTGCTGGACGATGAACTGCTTGACCCGCACGCGGCGCGCGCCGAGCGCGTCGTGCAGCGTGTCGAGCGTCAGCCCGCCGCGATCGGCCACGATCCGCAGCCGGCGCTGCTGCCGCTGCGCGATGAAGCGCCGCTCGAGCGGTTTGACGCCGGCCAGGATCACCAGCACGATCGCGGTCGCGCCGATGGCGGCCATGTACATGCCGCCGCCCGCGGCCAGGCCGATGCCGGCGACGGCCCACAGGCTCGCCGCGGTGGTCAGCCCGCGCACCACCTCGCCGCGCAGCAGGATCGAGCCCGCGCCGAGAAAGCCGATGCCCGACACGACCTGCGCGGCGACCCGCGACGGATCGACCACGATGCCGTTGCGGCCCACGACATCCTCGAAGCCGAAGATCGACACGAGCATGACAAGCGACGCGCCGACGCACACGAGCATGTGCGTGCGCAGCCCCGCGGCCCAGTTCAGCCGCTCCCGCTCGATGCCGACCACGCTGCCGAGCAGCGCCGCCAGCAGCAGGCGGCCCATGAGTTCCAGATGGCTGATCATCGCGGGTGCCTCCCGTGTGTTGTGTTCTGCCGACGCGGGCGCGCAAGCGTCGTGCCCGGCCGGCGCGGCCCGGGCCCGCGAGGGGCGCGGGCATTTTTTGCAATCGTCGCGCGACAAGGCACGGGAGGGCCGGGAACGGTGCTTGCGTCAGCGGCCGGTGTCCATTTGTCATTCGCGGAGGGCGCATGAACATGCTCACTAGCGCGGGCCCGCTGGTTTCGCTGATCGCGGGGATTCTGATTCTCATCGTCCCCCGCCTGTTGAACTACATCGTGGCGATCTACCTGATCGTCATCGGGCTGCTCGGGCTGTTCGGCGGGCACCTCCGCTGAAGCCCCGGCCGCCGTCCCGGCAGGCGACGATCGCGCGGGCCTTCCGCGGGCCTTCGCACCTCGCCTGGATTCCCTGCGCGCGGCCGCCATGCGCCGCTTCCCCGCTTTGCCCTTCGTTTCGCGATGCCGCTCAATCACCGTTGCCGGTACGCCGCAGCGCGCCGCGCCACCTCCTGTTCCGACACCGGCGGCGCTCGTTCGCCGCCCGATCGCGCCTAATCGCCATTCGACGGCAGCACCGCCGACAGCACCTGCCGCGCCGTCTCGACGATCACGTTGCGCTCCCGCGCGTCGCCCTTCATCAGCGCTTGCGCAAAGTGCTTCGCCTGCTGCAGCGTGATGTGCGGCGGCAGCGGCGGCACTTCCGGATCGCACTTCACCTCGAGCACGACCGGGCGGTCCGCGGCCAGCACGTCGTCCCACGCCGCGCCGAGCTGCTCCGGTTCGTCGACGTAGACGCCTTTCAGGCCGATCAGCTCCGCGAAGCGGTGATACGGCACGTTCGGCACCTGCTCCGACGCGTCGAACCTCGGGTCGCCTTCCATCACCCGTTGCTCCCACGTGACCTGGTTCAGGTCCTCGTTGTTCAGCACCATGCAGATCCAGCGCACATCGGGCCAGCGTTTCCAGTATTTCGCGACCGTGATCAGCTCGGCCATGTTGCTCATCTGCATCGCGCCGTCGCCGACCATCGCGATCACCGGGCGCGCGGGATACGCGAACTTCGCGGCGATCGCATACGGCACCGCCGCGCCCATCGACGCGAGCCCGCCCGACAGCGACGCCATCATCCCGCGCCGCATCATCAGGTCGCGCGCATACCAGTTCGCGCACGAACCCGAATCGCTCGTGAGGATCACGCCGTCCGGCAGGCGCGGCGACAGCTCGGTGAACGCGCGCTGCGGATTCACGCCGCGCCCCGGGCTCGCCTTCGCGGCCGCGCGCGCGGCCAGCGTGTCGCGCCAGTCGTCGTTCCAGCGCGCGATCCGCTCGCGCCAGCCGCCGTCCGGATACTCGTTCAACAGCGGCAGCAGCAGGCGCAGCGTCTCGGCGCTGTCGCCGACCAGGTTGACCTCCATCGGATAGCGCAGGCTCAGCATGTCGGCCTTCAGGTCGATCTGCACGCCGCGCGCCTGGCCTTCCTTCGGCAGGAACTCCGAATACGGGAAGCCGGAGCCGACGACGAGCAGCGTGTCGCACGCCATCATCATCTCGTAGCTCGGCTTGGTGCCGAGCAGCCCGATCGGCCCCGTCACCCACGGCAGGTCGTCGGGCAGCGCGGCCTTGCCGAGCAGCGCCTTCGCGGCGCCCGCGCCGAGCCGGTCGGCCACTTCGATCACCTCGTTGGTCGCGCCGAGCGCGCCCGCGCCGATCAGCATCGCCACTTTCTTGCCGGCGTTGAGCACCTCGGCCGCGCGCCGCAGCTCGTCGGGGTAGGGCACCACCTTCGGGCGCGCATAGCCGACGCCCGAATGCACGGTGCCGTGCGCGCGCTTCGGCGGCAGGTAGTCGAGTTCCTGCAGGTCGCTCGGCAACACCAGCGCGGTGACCGTGCGCGCGGCGAGCGCGATGCGCACCGCGCGGTCGACCAGGTGCCGGACCTGGCCCGGCACGGTCGCGAGCTGCACGAACGCGCCCGCGACGTCCTTGAACAGCGCGGGCAGATCCACCTCCTGCTGGTAGTGGCCGCCGAGCGCCGCGCGCGCCTGCTGGCCGACGATCGCAAGCACCGGCATATGGTCGAGCCGCGCGTCGTACAGGCCCGTGACGAGGTGCGACGCGCCGGGGCCGGACGTCGCGATGCACACGCCGAGCTCGCCTGTAAATTTTGCATGCGCGGATGCCATGAAGGCCGCCATCTCCTCGTGGCGGGCCTGGATGAATTCGATCTTGCCTGCCGCGCGGGCGAGGGCGCCGAACATGCCGTTGATGCCGTCGCCCGGATAGCCGTAGATGCGGCGCACGCCCCATTCGTACAGCCGTTCGACGATGAAGTCCGCCACAGTCGCCATGCTGGTTCTCCCTGATTCGCGATGAGCCGCGCGCACGCCGATTGACGGACGCGCCCGGCGGGATGCGTCACGGTTCCGCAAGGCATGTGCCGCCTGCGGGCATGGGTGTTGCGAACGCTGCGGCACCCGATCAGGAGGGCATCGATGCCACGGTCTATCGGACCGGCCATCGGCGCTGCGGAGGGTGAGCATACGTATGCGTCCGGCGGCTTCCGGCGCCTGTCGAGCGCGCGCGGTGCAGCGCATCCGCCACGCCGAGTGGTTCCGCGATCGCGTGCGCATCGCCGGCATGCCGTTCGACGGCGCGCGCGGGATCGATGCGGCCCGGCCCGGGTTCGGCCTGGCGTTCAAGCGCGCCGACGCCGAGCGATGCGCCGTCTGATCGATCGAAGGAGAACGGACGATGCGACGACGCAGCCGGGCGGCCGACCGCGACGAAGCGCTGCCGGCCGGCGCGGCGCGCCGCTTGAAATCGCAGCGCGATGCTCGCGCAGATGTCGCGCGCGCTCGACGCGGGCGGTGTGCACGACATGAACGCGGCGCGGCCCGCTTGCCGATTCAACGAAGGAGACGCGACATGCCCGCATTCCGACTTTCCACCCGCTGCGTGGTTTGCACGTGCGCGTGCGCGATCACGGCCGCGCTCGCGGCGACACTCGCGCTGCCCGCGGCGGCGCAACTGCGCCCGAGTGCGCCTGCCGTCGCGAGCATGGCCGACGTGCCGGCCCAGGCGTTCCGGCGCGCCGATCGCAGGATGATGGACGCGATGGACGCCGCGCCTTACACGGGCGACGTCGATCGCGACTTCGTCGCCCACATGGCGCCGCATCACCAGGGCGCGATCGACATGGCGCACGTCGAGCTGAAATACGGCAAGGACCCGGCGCTGCGGCGGCTCGCGAACCGGATCCTCGCCATGCAGCGCGACGAGATCGCGCAGATGGCGCGCTGGCAGAAGCAGCAGGGTAGCCGGTAGCGCCCGCGGGCGAAGATGAAGGCGAAGGCGCAGGCGAGGGCGGCATCACCCCGCGCGACGGTTCGCGAACCGCGCTCGCGCGGCGGCATTTCGAACAGGGAGACACCATGCGCGAATCGAACGATCCAGCCGGCACCGCATCGCCTGCGGGCACGACGCCGGCCCCCAGTTACTCGCATCCCGTCACGCGCGCGTTCGAGCGGTTCGCGGCGCGCGTCACCAAGTGGGCCGGCTCGCCCGTCGCGTTCGGCTCGGCCGTCGCCGTCACGGCCGTATGGCTCGCCACCGGGCCGCTCTTTCATTACTCGGACGCGTGGCAGCTCGTGATCAACACCGGCACGACGATCATCACGTTCCTGATGGTGTTCCTGCTCCAGCGCAACCAGAATCGCGACAGCGTCGCGCTTCACCTGAAGCTCGACGAGCTGGTCGCGGCGACGCGCTCGGCGAGCGATCAGGTCATCGGGATCGAGGATGCGTCGGAAGACGAATTGCGACGGCTCGCGAAGGCCTATCTCGACCTCGCGCACCGGGCTGCCGCGAACTGCGCCGATCCCGCCGACCGGCCCGCAGGCGGCAACGCCGACGCCGACACGCCCGAACGCCCCGCCTGACGCGCCGCCCGGCGCATTTTTTCAATCGATTGTCATTTCGGCCGCCGCGCCGCGCCGCACGGGCCGCCGCCCCGCGCGGCACGCCCCGTGCTGAAGGTCGCGGTGACACCCGGCCTTTCCGGGCATTCGTCCACGGTGCTGCCATGAATCCCCGAACTCCGATGAAACCCTTGCTGTCTCTCGCGCTGGGCATTGCCTGCGGCGCGGCCGCGATGTACTTCCTCGATCCCTCGGCCGGCCGCCGCCGGCGCGCGTACGTGCGCGACAAGACGGTCGCGACCAGGCGCGACGCCGTCGCCTACGCGAACGCCCGCACGCGATACGCGGCCGGCCAGGCGCGCGGCGTCGTCGCCGGGCTGCGCGCGTACCTGAAGGACGACGAGACGGACGACGTGCGCCTCGCCGAGCGGGTCCGTGCGGCGCTCGGCAGGCTCGTCAGCCGGCCGCGCGCGGTCGAGGTGAGCGTCGACGGCGGTCACGTCCGCCTCACCGGGCAGGTGCCGGACGCCGAGCGTCATGCGGCGGTCAAGGGCGTCGCCGACGTGCGCGGCGTGCGGGCGGTGGTCGACGACTGCCGGTCGACGCCCGGGTGCGCCGAAAGCGGCCTGCGCGCCGGCGGCGACGCCGGATCCACGCCGTGAATGCGGTACGGCAGGCCCGGAACGTGCGCTCGACGGATATCGAATCCATCGCGTGCGGCCGCGGGCCGCCGAATGGAGCGCAGGCCCATGTCCGAAGTCCTTGAATGCCCGCCGCGCGATCGCGCTCGCCGCGTGTCGCCCGCCGTCGGCCGTGCCGGTGACGGCAGCACGGGCGGCGCTGCCCGCCCGGGGCGGGATTACCCTCGAAACCCCGATCCGCGCGCGCCGAATACGTCGAATCGCGGCAATGGGCGCGGCCCGCCGCGCAAGCGCGGCGGCGGCTCGAGCGGCGACCGGGGGCAGCCGCGGAAGCAATGGCGGATCGTCCTGCCTATCGCGCTGTTCCTGTTGATCGCCATCTGCGTGGCGTGGTGGCTCGCGATGCGCAACCCGCACCTCGTCCGCATGGACGCCGACAACAACGCCGCAACGATCGCGCCGCACGTATCGCGGGCGCGGTGAGTTTCCGGGGAAGCGCTCCCGCCCGTGCGTCACGCGCATCGACGCGCACGGCGGCGTCGGGAGCGAGGGTGTTCAGCTGCGTCTGTTTCGGGACGCCGCCGCCATGTCGATCGCGTTGAGCCGCGCGCGCAGCCCGCACACCAGCGGCTGCAGGCTCGGCGGAATGTCGGCGATCGCGTCGATGCGTGTACGCCAGTAGTCGGGCAGCAACACGACCGTGGCCTTGCGGGTGGAAGGCCCGGCTTCGTTGAGCCGTTCGAGCTGCAGGACCATCGCGTCGATGTGCGCCAGCTCCTGCACCACGAAATCCCGGGAATTCATGCTTCTCATCGGATTGCCTCACGCGGTCGTTCCGAAGGGCGCCGCGACGGCGCGGCGCCCGTATCGGCGGCTATCGCTTTGCCGCCTGCTGTTCCTGATCGAGCCCGCGTCTGGCGCTCTTCGACGCCGCCGCGACGGCCACGTCGAAGTTGCTGCGCGCGACCTCGACCGCCTGCTGCCCTGTGTTGCCGAGGGTCTGATACAGCGTATTGGCCGCGACGATCGCGGAGTTCCACGCCGCTACCGCGGCCTCGGGCCCGGACGGCGCGTTTCTCGCCGCATCTTCGACGAACGCCTGGATCCGGTGCACGTAGGCATCGCCGCCCGTCTGGGCAACCTTGAGCACTTCGGCCTGGCTGGACGACACGATGCCGAGAAACTCGCGGGTGTAGGACTGGAGTTTCTCGGCCATGGGCGCGGCGATCGAGCCCTGGAAGGCCAGCCAGTCCTGCGGTTTTTCAACCGCGTTCTGTGCAACCGCCCAAGCGTCGTTCAATGTCGATCGGGTGAATTGCGCATTGAGTTCGGCCAGTTTCCCGACGCCCTCGAGCATCGTGCCGGCCAGACCGAATACGACGTCGAGGTTCGCGCGTTGCGCGCTTGAAACCAGCTCCTGGGTTTTCATGATCAACGATCTCCTGATTGAAAAAGTGGTGCGGCGGTCGTCCCCTCATTGGCGCATGCGTCGCTCGACGAGGGAACGCCGCTCAGCGGGTTCGCATCACGACGCGCAGCAGCGATTCGCCGTCATTCGTCACACGAGGGCGATGCGCGCCGGAGGCGAGTTGTTCGAGCACGACGAGCTGCTGCTCGAGCAGCGTATCGAGCTCTTCGCGGTCCATGTCGATCTGGTCCGGCGATGCCTTGACCAGCATGAGCGCCGCGATTACGTGAGGGCTCAGCATATTTGTCTCCTGAGATTCGGAACCAGCAATCCTTACCGCTTCGTTTTTGAATAGACCGGGACGGCATCGACGCGCGAACGCGTCATGCGCGACGAATGCAGTCAGTCCCGTTTGATGCGTGCGACGTGTCCGGTGATATCCCTGACGAGCGTCAGCCTCGGATGCGGGCGAGCGATGGCGATCGAATTCGCTGCCTCTTGTGAATGCGTGTTACCGCGTTCCTGCGCGACTGCGGAATTCGAAACCACTGCCATATGAAACAACGTGACGGTCAGTTGCAGGCGTGTGTCGCCGAGCATCTCGGCGATATCGTCGGTGTTCAGCGAACTTGATCCGACGATATCGACCGTCATCGATTCCATGCCCGTGCCCCTGTCGACATGCATGCCCCAGCGACAGACTCGTGCGCCGCTCCTCGTGAGGCATCGCCATACGGCGATGACTTGAAGCTTGCCGGTGGCGGCTTGAAACGAGAGTCTCTGGACGACCATTTCGGCGACCCGTGAAATGACGATCGCGCCTGAAAAAAAGGCTTTACCAAGGATATGACGGGGGCAGTGGAAAAGTACATCGCGGTTTCGTGTCCGTATGCGCAGCTTTACGGACAGCAGGACAGGCCGTGGATGAGCCTTCTGTCACTGCGCTGTGACGCCCGCATGTCGACGAAAAGACATGCGAAACATGCCGCACGGAAATTGCGCGCCCAACCATTTCAATCGCACGGGTTGACGCGATGAATTTCGATGCGCGAGCGCGTTACCGGTTCTGTCTTTGCAATACCGTCGCCGACGTTTTCACTAATGAAGAATGTGTTCGCGAGGCGAATGACTACACTTGAATCATCGGCAACATCGGAGGCAATTTGACCCACCGCGACTTCATTGCAGTCGGTACGTCATCGGGTGGCGTCGACGCCCTCCGTACCCTCGTTTCCCGGCTTCCTCGCGACTTGCCCGCCACGATCGCGATCGTGTTGCATGTCGGTGCGCACGACAGCCTCCTGCCGTCACTCCTGAGCGCAGCGGGCCCGCTGCGCGCCGTCCACGCCGAAGACGGCGAAACGTATTTCCCCGGCAGAATTTACGTCGCGCCGCCCGATCACCACCTGATCGTCGAAGGCACGCATCTTCGGCTGCTGCACGGTGCAAAGGAAAACTTCGCGCGGCCGGCGATCGATCCGTTGTTTCGCAGTGTGGCCGCCGAGATGGGCCCGCGCGCCATCGGCGTGATCCTGACGGGCCTGCTGGACGACGGCGCGGCCGGTCTCGATGCGATCCAGTCGTGCGGCGGCGCCACGATCGTCCAGGATCCCGCCGAAGCGTTCGCCGGCGACATGCCGCGGCATGCGTCGCCTTACGCCGATTACGTGCTGCCGCTGGACGGCCTCGCGAACCGGCTGGTCGAACTGGCCGGCAACCCGCTGGACATCTCGACGACCGACGAGTCCGCCCGGCGCCGCGCCAGCGAGCAGGTCGCCAGCGAGCAGCGCGCGTGGACCGCCAGCGAAGGGCCGCCCGACGCGCTGAGCCGCATCGCGAGCCCGTCCACGCTGACCTGTCCGGAATGCGGCGGCACGCTCTGGCGTCTGACGAATTCCCGCCTGCTGCGCTACCGGTGCCATACGGGGCACGCATACTCCGCTGCGTCCCTGGCGCAGGGCCGCAGCGAGGACGTCGAGCGCACGCTGCGCGACGCGCTGCGCGCACTGCACGAGAGCGAGACGATGAGCCGTACGCTAGGCGAGCATTTCGGCCGCTGCGGCGACCTTGCCGCGCAGGAGGGACAGGAGGCGGCGGCGCACCGCGCCGGCGAGGCGGCAAAATTCTTGCAGTCGATCCTGCTGGAGGGATAATAGCGATCTACGCGCATCTTGGCGCAAGCAGGCCAAGGCGCCTGCCCGACCTTGGCCGCGGATACTATTATTTTTCTGACAGGACACGCAGCGATGTCGAAAAGACGTGGGCAGACACTCCCCGGCCAGGCCTCATATCCGGTCGTCGGTATCGGCGCATCGGCGGGCGGGTTGAGTGCGCTCCTGGAGTTCTTCGAAGCCCTGCCGGCACACACGTCGATGGCGTTCGTCGTGGTCGTGCACCTGGCCCCCGATCACGCGAGCAACCTGGCCAGCCTGCTGCAGAAGGCAACCGGCATGCCCGTGATGGAAGTCACGAGCGCCACGCCGATCGAGCCCGACCACGTCTACCTGATCGCGCCCTCGCTCGAGCTGACCATGGTCGACGACTATCTGCGGGTTGCCCCCAATCGGCCGGAAGAAGGGGGGCGCCGGGCCGCCATCGATCTGTTTTTCCGCACGCTGGCCGAAGCGCACCGCGAACGCGCGATCGGCATCGTGCTGTCCGGCGCGGGCTCGGACGGTTCCGTCGGGCTGTCGAGGATCAAGGAAATGGGCGGCGTGACGCTCGCCCAGGATCCGTCGGAGGCCGAATACGACAGCATGCCGCGCAGCGCCATCGCCACCGGCATGGTCGATTTCGTGGCCACCGCGGCGGAGATGCCGCAGCGGCTGATGGACCTGTGGCTGACCGCGAAGGAGATTCACCTGCCGATCGTCGACAACGACGAGCGCCAGGAAGACCTGGTCAGCGAGGCGGCCGAGCGCGCGCTGCGCGAAATCATGATCATCCTGCGCACGCGCACCGCGCACGATTTCCGGCATTACAAACGGGCGACCGTGCTGCGCCGGATCGAACGCCGGCTGCAGGTCAACGGCATCACCGATCTGCAGGCGTACCGCGATTACCTCCATCTGCATCCGGAAGAAACCCAGGCGCTGCTGCAGGACATGCTGATCAGCGTCACGAACTTCTTCCGGGACAAGGAAGCGTTCGACGTGCTCGACCGCGAAGTGCTGCCCCGGTTTTTCGACGGCCGCGGCGAGCAGGATCGCATCCGCGTGTGGTCGGTCGGCTGCGCGACCGGGGAAGAGGCGTATTCGGTCGCGATGCTGCTGCAGGAGCGCTCGCTGAAATCGGCCGAGGGCATTTCGTTCCAGGTGTTCGCGACCGACATCGACGAGCGCGCGATCTCGTTTGCCCGCGCCGGCCTCTATCCGGAGTCGATTCTCGCCGACGTGGCGCCGGGCCGCGTGCGCCAGTTCTTCACGAAGGACGCCGCGCACTACCGGATCAAGAAGGAATTGCGCGAGCACATGCTGTTCGCGCATCACAACGTGCTGAGCGACCCGCCGTTCTCGCGGCTCGACCTGATCTGCTGCCGCAACCTGCTGATCTATCTGGACCGCGAAGCCCAGATCGAGATCCTGAAGATGTTTCATTTCGCGCTGCGTCCGGGCGGCGTGCTGTTTCTCGGCAGTTCCGAATCGGCCGACAGCGTCAGTTCGATGTTCACCGTGGTCGACAAGCGCAACCGCATCTACCGCGCGAACATGGCGGTGCGCGGCGACACGCCGCTTCCGGTCGCAATCACCGGCACGATGAGCGCGCGGCCGGTCGTCACGACCATCCAGCCGCCGGGGCGCCGCCGCTTCTCGTTCGGCGACCTGCACCAGCGCCTCGTCGAGCAGCATGCGCCGCCGAGCGTGCTCGTCAGCCGCGATTCCGAGATCGTCCACCTGTCCGATCGCGCCGGGCGCTTCCTGCAGTATTCGGGGGGCGAACCGTCCCACAACATCATCGCCGTGGTGCGCCCCGAATTGCGGCTCGAGCTGCGCACCGCGATCTATCAGGCGCTGCACACGAATCGCAGCGTGGAGGCGCGGCGGGTGCGGATCGAGCGCGACGCGCGTTCGTATTTCGTCAACATGACCGCGCGCCCCGTGCACGACCCGGAAGCCAATGCGGATTTCGTGCTGGTGCTGTTCGACGAAGTCGAGGACAGCATGAGCAGCGTGGAAACGTCGACGGTCGATACGCACAAGGATCCGATCATCAGCCAGCTCGAGCGCGAGCTGCAGCGCACGAAGGAGCAGCTCCAGTCGACCATCGAGCAATCGGAAACCTCGACGGAGGAATTGAAGGCGTCCAACGAGGAGCTGCAGGCCATCAACGAGGAATTGCGCTCGGCGACGGAAGAACTCGAAACCAGCAAGGAAGAGCTGCAGTCGATCAACGAGGAGCTGACCACCGTCAATGCCGAGCTGAAGTCGAAGGTCGAGGAAACCGGCAAGATCAACGACGACCTGCAGAACCTGATCGCCGCGAACGACATCGGCACGATCTTCGTCGACCGCAATATCTGCATCAAGCGCTACACGCCGCGGGCGACGGACGTGTTCAGCATCATTCCGTCGGATATCGGCCGCTCGCTGCTGGACATCACGCACCGGCTCGAATACGACAAGCTTCCCGACGATGCGGCCGAGGCGTTCGATTCGCTGCGCCTGATCGAGCGGGAGCTGCGCAGCAACGACGGCCGCTGGTATCTCGCGCGCTTCGTGCCCTATCGCACGACGGAAGACCGCATCGACGGCGCGGTGCTGTCGTTCATCGACATCACCGACCGCCGGCGCGCGGAAGACCGGCTGCGCGAAGGCGAACGGCGGATGCGCATCGTCGCCGAGGGCACCAAGGATTACGCGATCATCACGTTCGACGACGCCGGGCTCGTCACCAGCTGGAACGCGGGCGCGGAGCGGATCTTCGGGTATACCGAAGCGGAAATGATCGGGCAGTCCGCGGACCTCCTGTCGACCGACGAAGATCGGGTCAATCACGTCGCCCAGCGCGAATTCGCGGAGGCGCGCCTGAACGGGCGCACCGAAGAGGAGCGCTGGCATCAGCGCAAGGACGGCACCCGTTTCTTCGCGAGCGGCGTGCTGTCGCGCCTCGACGAGCCCGGCATCAGCGGGTTCGCGAAGATCGCGCGCGATCTCGGGGAGTTCGCGCTGACCGACAAGGCCGGCCGCGACGCGCCGGCCGAGCAGCTGCGCGACGCCGGCGAACACGATGCGCTGCGCCGCCGCGACGAATTTCTTGCCGTGGTCTCGCACGAGCTCAAGAATCCGCTCAATCTCATTTCGGCGAGCGCGGAACTGATCGCGCGGGCGCCGGAATCGCGGCAAAACCTGAATATTTCGCGCGCCGCCGATACGATCCGGCGCACCATCATCGGTCAGGCGCAGATCATCGACGATCTGCTCGATATCTCGCGCGTACGCACCGGCAAGCTGTCGGTCGTGCGCACGCCAGTCGACATGCGGGAGATCGTGCAACGCGTCACCCATGCGGTGCGGGACGAAGCGAACCAGCGCGGCCTGGCGCTCCATGTCGCGATGACGGACTCGCCCGTCATCGTCCATGCCGACCTCACGCGCATCGAACAGATCGTCTGGAACCTGGTCAGCAACGCGTTGAAGTTCACGAGCCGCGGGTCGGTGGACGTGTCGCTGCAGGTCGACGAGCATGCCGACGCCGTGCTGCAGGTGGCCGATACCGGCAGCGGCATCGAGCCGTCGCTGCTGCCTTACGTCTTCGACATGTTCCAGCAAAGCCGCGATTCCACAGCGCGCCGCGCGGGCCTCGGCATCGGCCTCGCGCTGGTCCGGGATCTCGTGAACCTGCATGGCGGCGTCGTGCGGGCGGAATCGACCGGCGTCGGCCTCGGCGCGACGTTCACGGTGACGCTGCCGACGTACCGCGCGCTCGTCGCGGCGGATTCTTCCGCCAAAAGCTCGGCCGACACGTTGCAGGGCCTGCACGTCCTGATGGTCGACGACGATGCCGACACGGTCGAAACGTTCAAGCTGCTGCTGGAAAGCGAGGGCGCGATCGTCCGGACGGCGACGAGCGGCGAGGAGGCGCTGTCGACGCTCGACGGCCATGTGCCGGACGTCGTGCTGTCCGATATCGGCATGCCGGGCATGGATGGGCTCGCCTTCGTCGGGAAGCTGCGCGAAGCGCCGGCACTGAAATCGGTGATCTGCATCGCGCTGAGCGGGTACGCCCAGGAAGCGGACGTGAAGCAGGCGCAACAGGCCGGCTTCGATGCGCACCTGAAAAAACCCGTGACGCTCGACGATCTGATGTCGGTCTTTCTGCGCTTGCGGAGTTGACGCGCGTTCCATCGGCGCGGCAGCCGGCCTGGCTTTTCAGGCAGCACATACGACAAGCGGGCGGCAGGCGGGAACGCGAATTGCGGCCTGTTTCGCCCAGGCTCGGCAGCGGGCATTCATCCGGGGCCGAACGGTCAGTGCCAGGCGAGACATGATGGAAAGGAGCAGTAACCGCGGCGCAAGCGCGAAAGCACTGTTCGACGAAGCGAACCGGCGGCTCGAAGCGGCCGAGGCACGCATCCGGGCGCTGTTCGCGAACCCGCTCGCGGACGAAGCCACCCGGCAAGCGGCATTGGAAGCGTATCAGGAGGCGCGCCTGCTCTCGCTGAGTGCCGAAGCCGTATTGCGCAGCGCGACGATCGTCGACGCCCCGCCGCGGCACGCGGGCCGGCGCATCGTGATTCTGCGCGGCAGCGCGCACGTCGGGGAATCGATTGCGCTGCTGTTGCGCCTGCGAGGATTCAGAACGTCCGTGGTGCCGAAACATCGCGCCGAAGAATCGTTTTCGCATGGGCCGGCCGAGGCAGTCATCGTCGACGTGGAACGCGATCCCGACGAGGCCTGCGTGCTCGCCGCCAGCATGCTCGAGACGTATCCGGATACACGTATCGTTGCAATGGTTCCGCCCACGCTGGGGGGGTACGCGTGGCGCGGGTTCGACATCGTTCTCGTGAAGCCGGCCTCGATCGACATGATCCTGCACGCCATTGCGGGTGATACCGGTGCGTAACGGAAGCGACCTATTCGCCAGCAGCCTCGCACGTCTCGGAGAGGGTCTTGATACGAACCTTTTTCTACGTCAACAGCTCAGTCGATGCCGCATTCCCTGAGCAGGAACTGATTGCCTTCGACAAAGCCGGCTACACCGTCGTCCTCAACCGCGTCGCCATCGATCGGGTGCCGCCGTTCGTCGCCGCGGCCGAGCGGCCGGAACTGTCGGGCCTCCTGAGGCGCGCCGCACCGGGCGACTCGCTGGTGGTGCTGGAACTGTCCGCGCTCGGGTGCAACGTGCGCGATGCGCTGTCCACGCTGATGCAATGCCGCGGCAAGAAGATGTCCGTGCTGTGTGTCGAGATCGGCAACGTCGACCTCGCCAGCCGCCCCGAACCGCAAGCGATCAAGACGCTCAGGGCGGTGAGCCGGATGGAAACCGCGGCGCGAAGCCAGCGCGGCAAGACGAGCCTGCAATCCGCGCAGGACAACGGCAAACGCATCGGCCGGCCAACCTCGCTGTCGCGGCACGATCGAGACCGCGTGATGCGCTCGCTCGACAAGGGCCTGTCGGTCAGCGAGATCGCGCGCAGGTTCGGCACGTCCCGCCAGACCATCATGCGCATACGGGCCTCGTCGGCGCCCGCCGAGGCCGCGGAAAGCTGACCGCTCGCCACGGGCGGCCACAGGCGCCCGAACCCGAAATGGGGTTGTCACGGCTGTTCAGGCCCGGAGCGCCGCTGTAGTGTTGTCCTCGCCACGCGTGCGCATCAGGGGCCAGCCGTCAGCCGACCGGGAGGATCGATGGATCGCCGCCATTTCCTCCGGTCGTCGGCTTTTTTCACGATCGCGGCCGCCACCGGCGCGCTTGGCGCCCCTCGATCCGCCACACGCGGCGCCGCGGCGCACCAGGGTCGCGACCGGTTCCCGCAAGGTGTCGCGAGCGGCGATCCGCGCGATCGCTCGATCGTGTTCTGGACGCGGTGCGTGCCGGCGCGCGACGGTGCGCGCGCGGTCTCGCTGCGGCTCGACGTCTGCACGCAGGCGGATTTCTCGACGCGCGTTGCCAGCGTCCCGCTGAAGGCGCTGGCCGCCTATGACTACACCGTGCGCGTGAAGGTCACGGCGCTCTCGCCGAAAACCTCGTACCACTATCGGTTCGTCGCCGGCGACGACGCGAGCGTGACCGGCGTGGCCCGCACGGCGCCGGACGCCGACGAGGCCAACGACCGGGTTCGCTTCGCGTGGCTCACCTGCCAGGACTGGAGCGTCAATCACTGGCAGGCGATGAGCCTGCTCGCGGCCGAGCGCGATCTCGATTTCGTCGTGCACGTGGGCGACTACATCTACGAAACGATCGGGGCCGCGAAGCCCCGCGCGGTCGAAGCCGCGCATCCGCCGTTGCGGCTGCCGGACGGCAAGCGGCTCGCCGACGGCGGCATGTACGCCGACACGCTCGACGACTATCGTGCGCTCTATCGAACCTATCGCACCGACCCGCGCTTGCAGACGCTGCACCAGCGCCTGCCGATGATCGCGATATGGGACGACCACGAGTTTTCCGACGACTGCTGGCAGGATCACCAGGTCTACACCAACGAGGAACGGCAGGAGACCCGGCGGCGCCGCGACGCCAGCCGTGCATGGGCGGAATACATGCCGGTGGACTGGAGCGACGTGCGCTTCGAACCTGACGATCCGTCGTACGCCAACATCCGCCTCTACCGCGCGTTCCGCTTCGGCACGCTGATGCATCTCGTGATGACGGACGAGCGGCTGTATCGCGACGACCATGTCGTGAGCGAGGCGGCGATCGCCCGCGCACGCGGGCACGATCCGGTGCAGGGCGACGACGCGGCCGGCTCGCGCTACTTCGTCAAGCAGGACGTGCTGCAGCGCTTCGAGGCGCGCGATACCGCGCAGCTCGGCCGCGCGCCGTCGATGCTCGGCCCGGAGCAGGCGCAGTGGTGGAAGGCCACGTTGAAGCACTCGCCGGCGATCTGGAAGGTGTGGGGCAACGAGGTGATGCTGAATCGCCTGTGGGTCGTGATGCCGGGCGCGCCCAAGAACCCGGCGGCACGCCTCGTGGTCGACTGCGACGCATGGGATGGCTACCCGGCGCACAAGCACGAATTGCTCTCTTACCTGAAGGAGCAGGAGATCCGCAACGTCGTCGCGATCAGCGGGGATCTGCACGCGTTTCAGTGCGGCGTCGTGCGCGATGACCCCGATCCCGCGACGGGCGTACCCGTGATCGTCGATTTCGTCTGCGCGGGCATCAGCAGCACGTCCTTCCATGCGTATGTGAAAGCGGCATGGCGCGGCACGCCGTTTGCGTCGCTGGCGGCCACGCCGGCCAGGCTGGACGCCTTCCTGATGGACAACAACCCCGATCTGCACCACGCGGATCACGACGCGCAGGGATACGCGTCGGCCACCGTCACGCCCGAGCACTTTTCCGTGGTGTTCAACAAGGTGAAGCCGTTGAACCCCGACGGCAGCGCGCCCGCGGACGCGCTGCTCGACCGCACGCGGCTGACGGTGCCGAGGGATACGGTCGAGGTGCGGGTCGAGCGGCTCTAGCCTCCATAGTCCGTTCAGGCGTGAAACGCATGTCCACTCAGTGTGGACGCAACGCCACCTTGAATTCCGATGTCCTGAATTAAGATTCAGCCGGCGCTTCGATGTCGCATCGAGCGGCCCGGCGATCGGTCGGCCGATGATCGTGGAGGAGAGAGCCATCCACGCTTCAATAATAGGATTGCTGAATACGTGATCGCTTCATGGATCACGGACAAGCATGAACAACAAGAGGAAATTCATGAAGCCCATTGCATGGATGATCATGGCCGCCTGTCTCGCCTTGACGGCATGCGGCGGTGACGACGTCGCCACGAACGGCGGCGCGTCGCTGTCGACGCCCGCCACGCCCGGTACGCCGTCCAATCCATCGCCGCCCACGGGAGGCGGCTCGGGCGGCGGCGGGTCGCAGGCAACGGCGGGCTGGTCGAAAGCCGCGGCGATGGACGGCAAAGCGCCGGAATTCGAACCGAGCGTGACCATCGACGCGAGCGGCAATGCGCTCGTGTCGTGGATGACGAGCGGCACCGGGAACGGCAACGCGATGTGGGGCGCGCGGTACGTGCCGGGTTCCGGCTGGAGCGCGGCGACGCGCCTCGATACGAGCGACGGTACGCATCCGATGAGCGGGCCCGGCACGATCCAGCCGCAACTCGTCGGCAACGCGAGCGGGCAGGCGGTCGCATTCTGGACGGAGTGGATGCGGGGCCCCAACGCCTATGCGCTGTGGGCGCGCCCGTACAGCCCGGGCACCGGCTGGGGCGTGCCGTTCGAGGTCGCGCCGAACGTCACGAGCGCCACGTATTCGGCCGGGATCGACAAGCAGGGCAACGCGATCGTCGCGTGGCCGCAGGAGATCAACCTGCTCAATTCCCGCATCGCGTGGACGCGTTATTCGCCGGGCGGCACGTGGTCGCCGACCGCGCTGATCCAGATGCCGGTGCAGACCGGGCCGGGCGCAATCACCGGCGATACCGACAACGTGGGGCCGATGATTTCGGTCCTGCCGTCCGGCAACGCGGTGCTGGCGTGGCGGCAGACGAACCATACGCGCTCGGCGCTCTGGACCGGCACGTACGACCCGGCCAACGGCTGGACCAACGTCGGTCAGGTCGTGTCGAACACGAGCCTGTTCACGACGATCGTCTCGCCGGTGGCCGGCATGGATGCGAAAGGCAACATCACGCTGGTATGGGGGCAGCTCGACGTCACCGGCGGGAAGTTCCTCACCACCACCATGTCGCAGCGCTATGTCTCCGGAACCGGGTGGCAGACGGCTCAGGCCGTGGCGCCGGCGCTCGCGGAAACCTCGAGCTTCATCGGCACGCCGCTGCTGACCGTCAACGAAACCGGCATGGCGGCCGTCATGTGGCCGCAGCTCGGCGGCGCGCTGCAGGCGAGCGTGGCGGACGCGACCGGAAACTGGGGGCCGCTGCATCAGCTGACCGCGCACCTCGACTCGACGGCAGGGCAGTACCCGCCGCTGGTGATCGATGCGGCGGGCAACGTCACGGCCGCGTGGCAGGACGTGGGTGCGTCGAGCTCGCCGGCGGTGGTCGCCGCCAGCTATCGGAATGGCGCGTGGAGCGCGTCGACGCTGTCGGGGCAGGATTCGCAGAGTGCGTACTGGCCGGCGCTGGCCGTCAACGCAGCCGGTGCGATGGCGCTCGTCTGGGCGTCGACCGTCCAGAACGTCGGCACGCTGCTGCAGGCGAGCTTCTATACGCCCGGCTCGTGACCGTCCCGCGCGCCAACGCGGCAACCAGCCAATCGACACAAGGAGAAATCATGAAGAAAGCATTGCATTCCGCCGTACGGACCGCCATCGGCACGTCGGTCGCCAGCCTCGTCCTGTCCGCATGCGGCACGACGCAGATGAACATGGCCGACGTGCAGACGTCGACCGCGAAAACGCTCGGGCTGGCGTCGTCGGACGAGATCACCGTCGCCAATGTGCAGTACGGGAAGAAGGACGGCCTGGGCGGCCAGAAAGTGAGTTACGACGCCACCACGGGCAAGGGAAGGCGATTCAGCTGCACGGTGTTCATGATTCCCGGGCTGACGCCGATCGACCAGCCGACGTACAACAGCTGGGAATGCCATCCGCGCCGGTGACTTCCCGACGTCCGGACGGCGTGCTTTGGCAGGCCCCCGTCCGGAATATCTGCCGAGCGCGATTTCGTCTGATAATCAATGCACCGATTCACCCTCCGGCATCGGCTCGATAAAACACTGCCATGGATCAAGCAGATTTTGTCCCCATTTTCAAGTTTCATACGGTCGACTATCCCGAGCGGGACCGGTTTCACGTCTGGGTCAAGGACAATCTGTGCGACTGCCGGCTGGATGACGATCGCGGCGATGGCGCATTCGATGCGGAAGCGAGCGGCGCGGCGCTCGGCCCGCTGATCCTGTCGGGCCGGCGCTGGCGCTCGCGGCCGCCTACTTACACCGTCAACCGGACCGTGCGGCGGATTCGGCTCGACGGCCAGGATTCGATCCGGTTCACGCTGCTGCTCGGCGGGCGCCTCACGTGCCGCACCGGCGGCCCGGAGATGATCAAGTCCGCCGGCGAGCTGTTCGTCTACGACGTCGCGCAGATCAACGAATGCCGGGTCGAGGGCGGTGACGTGATCAGTCTCGTCGTTCCGCGATATCTGCTGCCGAGCCATGCGGCGCAGCTGCACGGCCAGACGCTGACGAGCGGCATCGGCCGCCTCGTCGGCGACCAGATGCTGTCGCTGTTCCGAAATCTTGCCAGCCTGCGCGCGCACGAGATACCCAACGTGGTGCAATCGACGCTGCTGCTTCTGGCCGCCGCGGCTTCGCCGACCGGGCAGGCCTTGCACGACGCGCGCGGCCCGATCGACAACGCATTGCTCGACCGGGTCCGGCGCTACATCGACGCGAATCTGCTGGACCCCGGGCTCACGCCCGACCGGATCTGCCGGGACATCGGCGTGTCGAGGGCGCGGCTCTATCAGCTTTTCAAGGAAGAGGGCGGCGTGATGCGGCAAATCACGCGCAAGCGGCTGCGCCACGCGTACTGCGTGCTGGGCGACCCGCAGCGCAGGCACCGGCGCATTGCGGAAATCGCATGGGCGCATGGTTTCCCGGACGAGAAATATTTCCATCGGGTCTTCAAGGCCGAGTTCGGGCATACGCCGAAGGAGACGCTGGAGTGTGCCGCGGCCCCCGTGCTGCTTCCGTGCGGCGCGAGCGCGGATGGACGATGGGCGGACGGCGGGCGGCTGTCGGGGTGGACGCTGCCGTTCGGTGTTCTGAACACCTAGGCGGGCCACGCCTTGCGTGCCGCAGAGGATCGTGACGAGCTTGTCGCGGCAGATATTCTTGTCGCGGAATTGCGGGGCACTCTCAGGCCCCGGTGCACGCTTGCCCTTCGATGTCGCACTGTCGTATCACGACTGAATCGATATAGGAAAACGACACGTCGAACCGCAGGCATGCCTCGATCAAGCCAAGCTGCGTTTCCCTTCGGGGTTCAAATGATCTTCTGCCATTTGGGAAACCGTGCGTCACCTTCAGCGGCAGGGAACCTGCGGTCAATCGTGTCAGATGTCATCGTGTTTGCGTCCGCAAGCGTGACGTTTTTCACCCCATCGCGCTACGTGCAAAGAAATCCGCGCCGACTCCTTGCTCTCAACCCGCATCATCCGCCGCCGACCTCAGCCGCGCGAGACTATCCCGCACGGCGGCCGCGTCATACCGCGCTCCCGCGCCACCCAGCGCCACCGTCGCCTTCTGCGCGAGCGGCAGCAGCATCGCGATGGCCGCCACCATCACCGGCGCGGCGGCGAGCCGCGATTTCGGCCCCGACACCGTCAACGCGCCGACGCATGCACCGGCCGCATCGAACACGGGTACGGACGCCGATGCCGTCTCGGGGTCGCGCTCGCCGTACGACGCGGCCCATAGCTGCTCACGCACGTCGTTCCAGCGCGCGTCCTGCGTATCGGTAAAGGCCAGCAGTACCTTCCCGGACGCCCCCTGGCGAACCGGAAACTCCTCGCCCACGCGAATCGACACGCGCACCGCGCGTGCGGGCTCGACGCGGTAGAGCACCGAGCGCTTGTCGCCCTCGCGCACGTAGAACGACGCCGTTTCCCCCAATTCGCGGCTCAGCGTCTCGAGCAGCGGCTCGACCACCGGGCCGACCCGGAACGAGCGCTGATACAGCGCGGCAAGCCGCAACGGCTCGTGTCCGATCGCATACTGGCCATCGTCGAGCTTGCGCATGAAGCCGCCATGTTCGAGCGCGGCGAGCAGGCGCAGGATCGTGCTCTTGTAGAGCCCCGTGCGGCGCGACAGCTCGGCGAGCGACAGCCGGTCGTCGGTCGGCCCGAAGGCGCGGAGGATCGCGAACGCGCGGTCGAGAACGGCGACGCCGCTGGAGGCTTCGTCGGCCGGCGCATCGGGCCCGTCGCCGGCGTGATCTGCTTGAGTCGTAGGCACTGCCTGTTTCCCTCGGATGATGGTTGACCGACTATATCGTTCTGCCTGACAGAACACAAGTTCCATAAAATCGCCATTTCACGGGTATACCCCGCTTATCGCTCATTCGGCGCACGTCTAAAGTTCTATCAAACAGAACGATGTTCTTTTAGATAGAACGATGGAGTATCGAATGAGCGTTTCCGAATACCAGAAGGTGCTGGTCAGCGAAGTCGGGCCGCGCGACGGCCTGCAGAGCATCAAGGCCGTGATGCCGACGGCCGGCAAGCTGCGCTGGATCACCGCGCTGGCCGCGGCCGGCCTGCGCGAGATCGAGGTGGGGTCGTTCGTGCCGGCCAGGCTGTTGCCGCAGATGGCCGATGTGCGCGACGTGGTCGCGCATGCGCTGGCGATTCCCGGGCTGCATGTCGCCGCGCTCGCGCCGAACCTGCGCGGCGCCGAGGGGGCATTCGACGCGGGCGTGCACAAGCTGACGCTGCCGGTATCGGTGACCGAAGCGCATTCGCTGGCGAACATCCGCAAGACGCCCGCGCAGATGATCGACGAGGTGCGCGCGATCGTCGCGCTGCGCGACGCGCAGTTTCCGTCGGTGCAGAT
>Ga0157367_1000005_pt1 | contig 136569 bp, 120 predicted proteins | sample AttbisABBM2_FD_113142 | JGI IMG/M metagenome (GOLD analysis project Ga0157367, IMG submission 113142) | Fungus gardens microbial communities from leaf cutter ant in Botucatu, State of São Paulo, Brazil - Atta bisphaerica ABBM2 | ecosystem: Host-associated > Fungi > Mycelium > Unclassified ... | reverse complement strand
TGATCAAGTTGAATTAACTGGTTTTGAGGCACCACAAATTTTAGCAAATGGTAAATTGACTATTACTGCCAAACCAAATACAGCGTATACTGGAACAATTGCAGTTAAAATTAAATATATTTTGAATGATAGTAATTTTAATAGTATTACTCAGTATCTTTCGGATCGAAGTTTACTTAAATTTCAAGTATTAACAGGGACTAAATACACTGGAGATAACAACTTATTTGCGCAAATAACTAGTCAATTTATTAGTTCAATGGGTCAATACTATGAGTTAGGAGCTGGTATTTCTGACATTTCTATTGTTGGTGCAAGTGAACGACCCAGTGAAGATGAAATGAATGAAAAAGGTCTAGTGTGGCATCGAGATACTCTTGCTTGAATTAATCTTCGTGTAAGATATCTAGATGGTCAAGCACCGAAATTTATCGGTAGTTACAATGTTCGTAATACTACCATCGAAATAGTTTAAGAGTTCTTCTATTTTATACAAAAAACTTAACTTTAATTAGTTAGGTTTTTTGTTTTAAAAGCACTATTATTTTTTTAATAATTTCTAGGAAATTTAATCATAAAAACAACCTGTTTATCTTGTTTTTATTTCCCCAAAACTTAGCATATAATTAGAAAATAGGAGTTTGGAATGGGTAATCAAACAGGCAAAAATTATGATTTAAAAGTTCAAGAAATTCATGATTTAAAAGTATTAATGAACGAAGTAAAAACTTATCTCACTGATGAAGTTTGGTTGACTAAAATTACGCAAGCTTATGAATTTGCCAAGCAAAAACATAGGAAGCAATTACGTGCTAATGGTGATCCTTACATTTATCACCCCCTAACGACAGCTTATTTTTTGGCACAATATAGGATGGGGCCAACTACCATCATTGCAGGATTGCTTCACGATGTTGTTGAAGATACCCCGGTCCAAGAACAAGAAATCATTGATAAGTTTGGTCAAGAAGTTAATATGTTAGTTCAAGCAGTGACTAAGGTAAGTTATTTTGCTAAAGAAAACCGTGAACAGTTAAAAGCAACTTATTTGCGCCGACTTTATCTTTCAATGGCCCAAGATATTAGGGTAATGATTATTAAAATTTGTGATCGTTTACATAACATGCTTACGATTGGTAATTTACCGATAGCTAAACAACAAGTAATTGCCCAAGAAACTTTAGATACGTATGCGACAATTGCCCAACGAATCGGAATGAATAGTGCTAAATCATGGTTAGAAGACATGAGTTTTAAAGTGCTTGATCCAGATAGTTATGCCAAAGTAGCTGCCTTGATCGCTCTTGATCGCAAAACTCGTGATGTTGAAATTAAAAAGATTATTATCGATTTAAAATACTTCTTAACTAAAGAAAAGCAGATTGATGTGGTGCGGATTTTTGGTCGGGAAAAAACTGTTTATTCAATCTATCGTAAGATGACAATGTTTGGGAAAACTTTTGATGAGATCAATGACCTTTTAGCGGTGCGGATAATTGCTCAAAATGTTGATGATTGTTACAAGATTCTTGGTTTTATTCACCAAAAGTACCTGCCAATTCCAGGACGATTTAAAGACTATATTGCTACACCAAAAAATAACTTATACCAATCCTTACATACAACTGTAGCTAATAAAAACGGATTGCTTTTTGAAGTGCAAATTCGTACTGATGAAATGGATGAATATGCTGAATTTGGAGCTGCAGCTCATTGACGTTATAAAGCAGATGATCAAGTTTCGGTGGCTGATAAACAAAAAGAAATTGATGATAAACTCGATATTTTTCGCCGAATTATTTCGTTGAATAGTGAAGAGGGAAACCAAGAGTTAGAAAAAGAATTAAAAGAAGATATCTTTACCTCAACAATTTATGCTTTAACTCCTAACGGACAAGTAATTGCTTTACCTTATGGTTCAACAGTGTTAGATTTCGCCTTTCGAATTCATTCTGAGGTGGGTGAACACGCGATTGGAGCGAGAATTAATGGCGTCTTTTTACCTTTAAATACAGTCTTACATTCTGGAGAAATGGTAGAAATCAAAACTTCACCAAACCAAACTCCCAACCATAATTGGTTGCAAATTGTGAAAACTGCTAATGCGAAAAACCGAATCAAGAAATATCTTGCTCAAAGTGCAGTGAACGAGAGTGAAACCTTAACTAAAAAAGAAGAACGCGAACAAATGATCGCGCGCACTAAATCAGCAATTAGCGCCTTTTTAAATGCCAATGACTTAAAGGGAAAACGGTGAAGTGAAAAGGAAACCATTGAATTAATTCGTAAAGATGGTTTTCAGACTTTAGATGATGTCTACTGAGAAATTGCCAATAATCGTTTAAAAATCGAAGAAGTAGTTGGTAAATATCTAGTTAACCCTGAATTTAATAAAGATAATGTCATTCTTGACCAGCTTAGCAAAACCCAAACTTGAGCTCCTGAGATTAATAATGATTTAATTGTTGATGGAATTTCTAATATGCAAGTTGAAATTGCGAATTGCTGTTTACCAATTCCTTTTGAGCCAGTAGTTGGTTATGTCACGAAAGGAAAAGGAATCAAGGTTCATTTGCCTTATTGTGTGAACGTTGGTGGGAAGCAAGCTAGACTCCGTCTGGTTAATGTCCATTGGAATCAAGCCCGCGTAGGCAATAAAAGTTATGTGACAAAAATCAAGTTTAGTGCCAACGACCGTCCTAATTTGTTATATGATATAACCAGAATGCTTTCTTCTTTGAAAGCAGCGATTATTTCTGCTTCTGCTAATACTAATCAAAAAACCTATCTTTTTACAGGAGTGATTAAACTAAAGGTAAATAACTCTGACCAACTTAACCAGATTATTTCATCAATGAAAATCATTCCGGGATTATTAACTGTTGAGCGAGTGGTAACTGGTGGAGAAGAAAACCCAACCTCAAGAAAGGACACTGATCATGATTAATAAACCTCGTGGAACAAGTGATGTTTATGGCAGAGAAATGGAACTGCTTGATGCAGTAATAACCAAAGCTAAAGTAATTCTTCACCAGGCAAATTATCAAGAAATTATGACTCCCATGTTTGAAAGTAAAGAACTTTTTGTTAGGGGGGTTGGTGAAACAAGTGATGTTGTGAGCAAGGAAATGTACGAGTTTAATGATAAAAAAAACCGTACCTTTGTCCTGCGCCCTGAAGGAACTGCTGGAGTAGTGCGGGCTGTAGTTGAAGACAAGATGTATGTTTTAAATAACTTGCCGTTAAAGTTTTTCTATGTTGGTAGTATGTTTCGCTATGAACGACCTCAAGCGGGAAGATACCGTCAATTCAACCAGTTAGGAATAGAGACTTTTGGTGCTGATAATTTGAATCAGGACGTCGAAGTTATTAGTTTAGCTATGGAAATCCTCACCGCCTTAACTCTTGGTCAAAATGCAGTGATTTATTTAAATTATTTAGTTAGTGGCGAAGAGAAGCAGCCTTATTTAGCAGCCTTGGTTCAGTATTTATCCACCTTTGATAATTTATGTGATGATTGTCAAATTCGGATTCAAAAAAACCCGTTACGAGCTTTGGATTGTAAGATTGATGGTTATAAGTTTACTAATCCACCGCTAATGAGTATTTATCTTAATGCTCAAGACCAAGCGCGATCAAAAGAGCTTGTTGACTGTTTAACAGCATTAAACTATCAAGTTAAACTCGATCCAACTCTCGTGCGGGGATTAGATTATTACACGGGTATGGTTTTTGAAATTAAGTATGCAACAGATAAAGACCAGGAGAGTTTAACTTTAATTGGTGGAGGTCGGTACAATGATTTGGTTCACCAATTAGATGGCCCAAGTGTACCTGCGGCAGGATTTGGTTTAGGGGTTGAACGTTTATTAAACTTGTTAAATCAAGAAAAACCCGACCTTTTCTTGCACCAAGAACTTGATTTATATGTGATTGTGTTAGAGTTTAATGCCCAAGTAATGCAATTAATTTCTTCACTACGAGCAAGTGGGTTGGTGGTTGACTTTTCTTTACTAAATAACACCTTGAAAACCGGTTTTAACCAAGCAAAAAAATTACAAGCAAAAGAAGTTTTGGTTTTAGGAAATCAAGAGTTAACTTCTATGCAAGCAAAGTTAAAAAACCAGGTGACTGGAAAAGAGCGGGTAGTTGATTTAAACCAAATTGAAATGATTAAAACAATGATGAGGGAGCAATAGGAATGATTAGAACAAATAACTGTGGTGAGCTAACTGCCAAAGAATTAAATCAGACAGTGATTTTACAAGGATGAGTGAAAAAGCTTCGGAAGTTAGGGGGACTGACTTTTCTTGATTTGAGAGACCGTTATGGTTACACCCAAATAGTGGTTGCAGAAAGTCAAGCTGAATTGGTTAAGAGAATTAAACCAGAATACGTTTTAGAAGTTAAAGGAATGGTTAAAGCGCGCAAAGCGAAGAATACTGAAATTCCTACTGGTGAAATTGAAGTAATTGCCGAAACGATTAAAGTGATTAATCCATCAATATTACCACCTTTTGTGCTTGATGATGATATTGAAGTCTCAGAAGAAACTCGTTTGAAGTATCGTTATTTAGATTTACGACGACCAAAAATGCAACATAACTTGATTGTGCGTGCCCAAGTTAACCACTTGATTCGTAACTTTTTAGTTGATGAGCAGTTTCTGGAAATTGAAACACCTGTCTTTGGAAAATCAACTCCTGAAGGAGCACGAGACTTTTTAGTCCCAAGCAGATTAAATCCTGGGAAGTTTTACGCTCTTCCCCAATCACCCCAGCTTTTTAAACAATTATTAATGATTGGTGGTTATGATCGTTATTTCCAAATTGTGAAGTGTTTTCGTGACGAAGATTTACGCATTGACCGCCAACCAGAATTCACGCAACTGGATTTAGAAATGAGTTTTGCTACTAGTGCTGATGTCATGAATTTAACTGAGCGTTTGTTAAAAAAAATCTTGAAAATTACTAAAAATATCGATCTTGAAGAACCGTTTTTACGCATTAGTTACCAAGAAGCAATTGACAAGTATGGTGTGGATAAACCAGATTTACGTTTCGATTTACCCTTAAAAACTTTAACGCCACTTTTTACGGATTCAGAAAACAAATTAATGCAAAAGTTTATTCAAGAAAAGGTTGAAATTCGAGGAATCGCGCTTGAAAATGAATTACTAAATAAAAGTCAAATTAAGATTTTTGACGAGATTGGTGCGCAATTCAATTTACCTAGTTTAGGGATTTTAAAATTGGAAAACCAAACTTGAACAGGAAGTTTAGCGTCGACTTTAACCCAAGCAGAAAAAACTGGTTTATTACAAATTTTTGGTTTAGACAAAAACACTAAGGCGACAATTTTAATTAGTGGAGGGAAGTATCACCATGTTTCTCATGCTTTGGGAGAAATCCGAAACCAAGCAGCAAAAATGTTTAACTTGTACCAAGAACCTTATAAATTGTTATGAGTGGTTGATTTCCCTTTGTTTGAGTTTAGCGTTGAAGAAAACCGTTATGTTGCTGCTCACCACCCCTTCACGATGCCTCGAACTGATTTTCTTACTACTTTTGATGTTGATCAAGAAAATGCGATTGCTGATGCTTATGATCTGGTCATGAATGGTTTTGAAATTGGGGGAGGCAGTCAAAGAATTACCGATGCTGAAGTTCAAGATCGCATGTTTAAAGCGATTGAATTGCCTCCAGAACAAGTAAAAAATAATTTTGGTTGGTTTATTGAGGCTTATCAATATGGGGCTCCATATCACGCTGGTTTAGCTTTAGGAATGGATCGAATTATTATGTTATTGACTGGGGCAGATTCCATTCGTGATGTGATGGCTTTTCCTAAAAATGCCCATGGAATTGATGTGATGAGTAATGCTCCTGATCGTGTTAGTGATCACCAGTTAGCAGAAGTTCATTTAAAAGCAAAATAAACTAAAAAACCTCCGGAAACTTCCGGAGGTTTTTTAATAGACACTATTAATAAAGTTTTCAACATAATGACGTAGGGTTGTGAAATAACTATCAGCAAATAAACTGTTAAAATAAACTTGGTTAAAACTTTCACTAGAAAGTTTTTTATTACTAGTACTTTTATTAGCAAACTTAAATAAGGTGCGGATGTTAAAACTTGGGTCAAACACCTGATCAACATAAAACCCATCAGTGTCAAAGACTTCCTTAACCATTCTTTGCAGTTCTGTTTGGTCCTTGAAAATTGTTAACATCAACTGTTGGTAGGGTTGATAAAGTTGGGTGATTGTTTGGTTGGTTAACTTAATTACTAATAAACGTTTTTTAGCAACTTCGTGATCGTTAATTGCTTCAAAGTAGTCATTAATAAGATGTAAAAGACTAACAAACCCCACTTCTTGGGCTGAGAGAGTAATAAATCGACTGAACTTTCTTATTAACTTGGTACTTTGTTCAATCCCACTTTCTTTAGTTATTAGCAAATCGAAGGTATTTTTGACATTGCTAATAAAAAGGTTGTAGTCTAATGAGTGACGGTCTTTTAAATAAGGTTTAAGTTTATCACCCCAACCAAACCGAGTTAAATACCTACTTAGTTGGTTTTGGTTTTTGATGATCGCTTTATCAAACCAAGGTCTAATATGGGTAAAATTCTCTTCACGAATTAAACCAAAGTTCTTTTTACAAGTTTCAATCATCATTTTTCACCACTCACTTAATTATACAAAAATAATCATCACTTTCACTACCTAACCCCATTTTAGTCACTGGCATTCATCTAAATTAAAGTTGAGAATCAGTTATAATAGAAAAGAAAAGGGGATGGCAAAAATGAAACACGAAATTGCAGAATTTGACTTTTTTGAACGGGGATTGGCTTTAATGGTTGCTAGTTTAGATGATGGTACCTAGTTGCTAGCTGCACTAAACCAAAATGAAAGCGAAGCGCTAGATAGCTTAATTGATCGGTTGGTGGATGTTGAAGACTCCGAAGGATGAAGTGAGTTGAATTACGATTTAAAAGTGTTTGATGAGAAACTTTTTCAAGCTGAAGCCTACTTGAACAATAAAGAACTTTATCTTGCTTTAACTGAACCAATTTATTTAGGTAAATACTTAGATTTATTATTGGTTGGTCATGATTATCAAGATCTTGATATTTTGAGTGCTCAGAAGGTAATTGAAGATAATTTTGCTGGTGTGATGCAAAAAATAATCACCTTTCCGCAACTTAACAATTACTTTTCAGATGAAGTAATTAAGGTTATCAAAATTTTGACAACCGAAACCAACCTTGATGATTTAAGAGAAGGTTTTCTGATCATCTTTGGTCAAGCGTTGCAGGAATTCAAAACTCTAAAGGGTGAAAGTTTGGCCCTCTTTGATTTATTGGTTGAAGCTGACGCTTTGCTATCTTATTGAAGCTTTTTAACAAGTGATGATACAAAATAGGTGAAGCATGGATGCTAAATATATTGCCTTAATTGTTATCCTTGTGGTTTGGGTCTTGTTGTTGCTAATTTTTGGTTTTTTAAGTTGAATTTATCAAGTTAAACATCAGGAAGAAATTGCGAATCGCAAACAATATTTTGCTGATTATCACACCCTTCAACAAGATTTCTTGACCTTAACACCACTCAACCTAGACTTAAAGTTAAATGATCATGAAAAGGTTTATGCTTATGAGAAAATGGTACAAGTTTATTCTCGTGATGCAAATAAACCACAAAAGGTTGGGTGGCTATACAAAAAATATCAAACCCCTACTTCTGGTGATCAGTGAGGAGAAGGTGCTGAACAAACCAGAACCGGTCTTTTAAGATGAACTTATTCACTACGAAAAGCTAGTCAACATCATCAAGATGCTGGTTTGCTAGCAACAATGGTGGTGACTAATCATCGGGTTGTTTTTTTTAACTCCCAGAAGAAGCTCTCAATCACTTATGATCTTGTAAACGGAATTGCTCCAATTATGGTTTTGGTGGCAAAAGATTTTCTTCCGGGATTTATCCTAAATGCAAAACAAGAAGTTTATGAAGTTGTCAATCATGATCTCAAAACAATAATTATTTTACAAAACTTAAAAAAGGCTCAGAAAGGATAAGAAGATGAAGTTGAATGGTAGTTTAGCTATTTCTGGTTTTGTGCTTTCTTTGCTAATTTTTACAATCTTTGGAGTGGCATCAATTAGTTTAACAAAAAAATTACACCAGTTAAAAAAGTTTAAATCTCAAACTGTTAAGGTATTTGAAAATCATCGCCGGAGAAAAATTTTAATTAGTTTAAGTGTTTTAATGATAATGCTTTCTTGTATAAGTTGAGGGTTATTTATTGGCTATGAAGTTAACCAAAGCTCAGGATTATTAATTACTTTTGAAATAGTTTTTCTCTTGCAAATGTTAAGTATGACTGTTTTAATGTACCTTGAGCACCGGTGAGCTAATTGTTTACTGATTGTGGTGAAAAATCATCATTTAATTTCGACAAGTGATGTCATTGCTTTTTCAATGATTACCTTGGTCAAAACTTCACCCCACCACCGCTTCTTTTATTTAAACTATCGTGATGACAAAATTAAAGGTAATGTGAAGCAAATGAAAGTCTGTTATTCTTGACAGTTAAAGGATTTTTTAACCCAAGAAGGATTAATTAAAAAGGAGCAAACCAATGATTAAATGAGCAGAATTTGTAAAATCATCAGCTAATAGCGAGGGTTGAATTGATGACAAAGTTCCTGAAGTGTTATTTGTTGGTCGCTCTAATGTCGGCAAATCTTCAATCATTAATGCTTTAACAAATAATAAAAAAATGGCCAAAGTGTCTTCCCGCCCTGGAAAAACCCGTCTTTTAAATTTTTTTGACATTAATCACCACCAGTTTCGCATTGTTGATGCACCAGGATATGGTTATGCTCAAGTTAACAATGATTTAAAAGCAAGTTTTGCCCCAATGATGGAAGAATATTTGACCAGTCGTACCAATCTTGGCTTAGTTTTGCTGTTAGTTGATTTACGCCATTCACCAAGTAAAGATGATTTAATGATGTATGATTATCTTAAACATTATCATGTTCCCGTGGTTTTAATTGGGACGAAGTTAGATAAACTGAAGCAAAACGAAATTAAGAAAAATGTCGAGTTAATTCGTGCTACTTTGAAGGTTGATTCTACGACACCTTTAATTAAAACTTCAGTGACCAAGAACCAAAATATTGATCAAATTTATTTAACAATTTGTCAGTATTTGGATTTAACCCCCTTGTTATAAAGAAAGGAAGCAGAATGAAACCTGATTGAGAAACCCTATCCACTCAAGAAGTCGCCACCGTGCTTGATACCAATTTTGAAACTGGTTTAAGTCAAGAAGAGGCTGGTCTTAGGTTAGTAAAAAACGGAAAAAACCAAATTCCTGAAGGAAAAACTCGTCCTTGATATGTCACTTTCTTACTAGCATTAGTGGAACCGTTACAGATTATTTTAATGATTGCGGCCATAATTTCAGTGATTGCTCCTAAAATTGGGAATTGGAATATCCCTTTAAAGGTTGGTGATTTTATTGACTTTATTGTCATTATTTTGATTGTGGTTATTGATGCAATTTTAGAAACTGTCCAAACAGTTAAAGCAAGGAAGTCGGTTGATAATTTAAAATCACTTTCTCGTCCCCAAGCAATTGTTATTCGGAATAACAAAACCTTTGAAATTGATGCTACCCAACTTGTAGTTGGCGACGTCGTTGTTATTGAAGCAGGAAGATATATCCCTGCTGAACTGCGACTTATTGAGAGTAGTGATTTCACTGTTGATGAAGCCATTTTAACTGGAGAATCGTTTCCTGTTGATAAACATGCAAAAGCAATTAAAAAAACTAATATCTTAGCTGATCAAACTAATATTTGTTTTATGAATACTTTTGCAGTTAGTGGCCGAGGTGTTGGTGTTGTTATCAAAACTGGTTTGGCCACTGAAATTGGAAAAATTGCCCAAACTATTAACGACAACAAAATTAACCAAACTCCTTTAGAAAAGAAATTAACAAAGTTCAGTTATTGAATTTCTATTGCTGCTGTTTTGATTGGAATCATCATTTTTATTAGTTTATATTTAAGCGGTGAAAAAGCTTCTTGATCAAACTATTTAATGGTAGCGATCACGTTAGCAATTGGGGTAATTCCCGAATCATTGAGTGCTGTAGTTTCGATTACCTTGTCATTTTCAACTAAACGTCTTGCTGAAGAAAACGTGATTGTTAAAAAACTTGCCAGTGTGGAAACACTTGGTTCAGTTAATGTTATTTGTACTGACAAAACTGGAACCTTAACCCAGAATAAGATGACAGTTCAAAAGGTGATTGTCAATGGAGAGATTATTGCTGCTGCTGAATATTTAAAAACTCCTGATAATCAGGAGAAAGACATTTTCAAGAAGTTATTAGTTTTGCCAAATGATGCAATTACTCAAGGGGAGGATCGGGTTGGTGATCCAACCGAACTTGCTCTAGTTGATTTTGCGGAGTTAATGAAAGTTGATGAAACCAAATATCGCAAGAAGTTTAAACGTTTGAACGAAATCCCTTTTGATAGTAAAAGAAAGTTAATGACGACGATTAATGCTGATGGTGAACACCAATTAGTCGCAGTTAAAGGTGCAATTGATGAGCTATTAAAAAAATGTACTCGCATTCAAGTTGAAAATAAAGTGTTGCCTTTATCTTCAAAAGATAAAAAAGCAATTTTTCAATTAAGTGAAGCACTTTCTGACCAAGCTTTAAGAGTCCTTGGTTTTGCTTATGGGTTAGATCAAACTCCGGGTGCTTATGAAGAAGATTTAATCTTTGTTGGAGCTGTAGGAATGATTGATCCTGTGCGTGATTCGGCAGTTCAAGCGGTGAAAGCAGGACACAAGGCTGGGATTCGGGTCGTGATGATCACTGGTGATCATCCGATCACTGCATTAGCAATTGCTCGGGAACTCGGGATTGCTTATAGTGATTATGAAGTGATGACAAGTGAAACTTTACAAAGTCTTGATGATGAGCAATTAAACCGTGTCGTGGATAATATCAATGTTTTTGCACGGGTAAATCCTGAACATAAAGTGAGAATTGTTCAAGCTTTGCAAACTAAAAAGAACATCACTTCGATGACTGGAGACGGGGTTAATGATGCGCCGAGTTTAAGTATTGCTGATATTGGAGTGGCAATGGGAATTACTGGTACTGATGTAGCTAAACAAGCCGCAGATGTAATCTTGAGTGATGACAATTTTGCCACAATGATGAAAGGGGTTAACGAAGGAAGAAACGTGTGGCAAAAGATTAGAAGAACGATTGTTTTCTTGCTAGGAGTGAATATTGCCAATGTTTTAGGAATTCTTGTTGTTTCGTTAATTAATCACAATTCTCCCTTAGAAGCTACTGATATTTTATGAATTAACTTAGTGGTGGAATCATTGTTAGCAATTTCCATGGGAATGGGGCCAAATGATAATTCTCTTATGGGTCTACCACCAATTAAAAATAGTAACAGTGGTTTGTTAAAGGGTTTACTCTTCTCGATTTTGAAAATTGGTATTATCCAAGGGGGAGTCATGATTGCTGCTTTTTATGTGGGAATGATTGCAACACCAAGTGATTTATATACTAACCTTCCTGCCAATGTTTTTAAAGATGGAATTAGTCGTTCATTTCCCAATTGACAAACAGCGCTTAAGGATGTTAATTTCATCAGTAATAGCTTGGCAAAAACTCAGATTTTGGTCTACGGTCGGACAGCAATGTTTATTGTGGCCACTTTTGCTCCAACAATCATTGCTCACATTATTCGTTTATCAAACTGAAAATCATATCGAAAACTGAAATATGAGTGAAATAAACCTTTATTATTGTTTTCAGCGATTGCTCTTGGATTGGATTTGTTGATTATCTTTATTCCAGGATTAAACGACCAAGTGTTTAGTTTGCTCCCTACTCACGATTGAAGTAATCAAAACTGCTGAATTATCTTTGCTGCGATTGGTTTTGCCTTTGCTTCACCGCTGCTAATTTTGCTAACTGATGCAGCAGTTTTCTTTGGATATCACTATGCTTTGAACCCATGAGAAAGAAATCGTGAACTAGTTAGTGGCATGATTAGACAAGACAACGAAAAGAAACGTGATCAAATGAAGAAAAATAAGAAAAACTAGGAACTTTCTCCTGGTTTTTTTCTTGGTTTTTCTGAAAAAAATCGTTATAATTCTTTCAAGTATTTTTGCAATAGAAGAGGAAAAATTTTGTCATCAACTGTAACTAAGAGAACTACTACTCATGATGCCGATAAAGATTTTTCTCGTAATTCGACTCTTTTTACAAAAAGAGAATGAATCATGCGTTATGCCACGCCTTTTAAAGCACTAATGTTCATGGCTGGACCAATGGTAATTATCCAGTTAGTGAATTCGTTATATGGGATTATTGATAAGCAATTAGCACTTAACTTTGCAATTGATAGTGTTTTGACAAAAGTTTATCACCAAGATCCTTCTGGTTATATTACTGGGACGCTGAATCTAAATTCAGCAGCAGGCACTGACCCGATTCAAATTGTTTTTGATAACATTGGTAGTCCGGGTAATTGAAGCAAAAATGGAATTCTTTTTGCCAAACAACTAATCAATGTTTCCACCCAATATTCAAACACGATTATTACTTTACTATCTGCTTTGGCTTTACTTCCTGCAGTGGGAACTGCAATTAACTGGGGTCAAGCGATGGGGCGAAGAGATAAAGCGCGCATGGATGGAATTTTAATTAACGGTTTACTCCAAGCGTTGGTCATGGGAGTGATCGGCATTATGGTCCTGCACTTTGTTGCTCCTTATATTATTACTTCACAAGCAAATGTGAGTCATAGTCATAAAGATTCTTCGTTGATTTTCTTGTTATCAAATAGTTATACGCAAATGTTTATTTGAGGCTTTCCGTTGTTAGCGTTGGCGATTTTCCTTTCGACGCTTTTGAGAACAGAAGGGAAAGTTTGGTGAGTAATTGGGATTAACATTGTGGCAATTTGTTTAAATATTTTGTTTGGAGAATTGTTTATGGAAGCTGCTCCTGCAGCAGAAAAGATGCAAGCAGCGGTTTATGGATCATTTTTTGCTTGAGGATTTAACATTGTGGCAATTTTATTAGTGATTGTTTTTTCAAAAAATACCTTGTTAAAAATTAACTTAAGAAAAATTAAGTTTAAATGAGCTGATGCGCGCGTAATTTGAATTAGTGGTTTTTCTCCTTTCTTAGCTAATTTTATCTTTGCTGCTTCAAACTTTGTCACCACGCTTTTAATCACCATTGCTCATAAGGGAGAGCTGGTGCAAGATGTGATTAAGGTTGACTTTCATGCGATTAAGGGGGGAGTGGAAAGCATTATTGATACCACTTATATCTCCCCAACTCTAAGGGTTATGAGTTCAGCCTTTCCGTGATTAAATATTTTGTATGGTCCGATTATTGGAATGATGGAAGGAGCAAACGCGAATTATTCTTATTGCAAAGGTGCACAAAAGCGTTACCGGATGGTCCAAATTTGAAGACTTCACCTTTTGATTAACATTGCTTGAGGAATCTTTTGTTTAGTTGTAATTGCTGTTGCAGGTCGACCGATGATGGACGCTTTTGATGGTCCACAAAATTTAAATTGGTGGTTCTTTGCTTATATTTCAGGAATCGTCTTTGCTGCAATGACTTATAGTGCTCTATCTTTATTCCAGGGAACCGGTCACGCTTTAAACGCAATTTTAATCGCCGTCTTCCGTTCCCTACTGTTTGGTATCGGTTTTATTGTGATTGGTTGGGTGATTGCTAAAAAACTTTCTGATGATGGTACCCAGGACTGGACGATTTTCTTGTTTAACGGACTTTCAGAAATTCCTGCTGTTATTGTTACTCTGATTTTGTTAAATAACCTAACCAGAAAAATAATTAAAAAATACCAAATTAACGATGTTCCTGATAACTTTGTTTCACCTTCACTTCAACAAGCGGCTTTAAACGAAGTTACGATTGCTTATCAAGCAAATTTAAACCGCTTAAACCGTTGGTACGAACAAGCGACGATCAAACTTACTAACCCCCACCAAACAAAAAAAATAGCTAAATTAAAAGCTGAATACAAGAAAAAAGCAGCAAAACTTGTAGTGATGAAAGATAAAGCATCCCAAAAGGCGAAAAAGAAATATATGTTTGATACGATGAGTTTTGGTCAGTCACCTCGAGATACAGAAATAAAACTTCTTGACCAAGCTCAAGCTAAACAACTTTATGTTTTAGAACATAAAAAGCATGGTTATAGCAAGAAAGCGAAAGCAAAGTTAAAAAAAGAATTTAAAGTTAAACATAAAAAACTACAACAAAGAATGGAACAGCACGACAAGTATTATGAAGGGATTCTGAACGGAAAAGTTAAATTAACCCCGATTAAAGTTTTCTTCTCACCAATTGAACCCCAACCACTCTGAGCGTTGGATACAACTAAAAAATAGTTTTAATTAAATAAAATGTTAAACTACTGAGAATTTCAGTGGTTTTTTGTCGATACTCTTTTGGGTAGTAATTTCTTTAACACTTGATTATTACCTTATTAAAATAAAGTGTTAAAATGAAACTATTAAAAAGGAGTTTCATAATGAAACAATTTATTTCTATCTTAGCTGCGCTTGGTTTGGGCATAAGTACAACAACAACGATGATTGCCTGTAGTAATAATAAAAGTGCAACAATAGTCAACAAGCCTCTTTTATGGACTTTATTTAGTAATAAACAAATTGTTGTGGGAATCGATGAACCAAATGATTCAATCATTAACAAAATTTTGAGTGTAAACAAAATTGAACGAACAGTATTTGATAGAAATGCTACTTTTAACTTTCTTAACCATAGAATAGTGAGGATTTCTGTCTTAGAAACTAGTGATGAATGAGGTGGTGCTGATGTGGAAATTAACCTCTTGGATAATCTAAATACTGCTAGTTTTTCTTCGATAATTTATCCTGATCAGGTAACTTTCGACCTTTCTCAAAGAACAATTGCCTTCATAAAATCAAAAATTACTTCAGAACTTGATTGAACTGCTTTAAGGATTAATCTTGATTATGAACGTAGTGTGTTTAGAATTACTCCGAATGCTTCAGCAAACAAATATTGGGGACTGATCGAAATTGGTTATAGCAAGACCCCGAGACGTACTTTACAAAGTTTAATTAAGATTACTAATTTAACTGTGCTTAAGAATGCGACAAAAACTGATATTTTAAACCAATTAAGTGCTTTAAACGACGGTTTTCTTTTTGATGAAAACCAACTTGAAATCAGTGATTATAATTATCGAACTGATTTTACTTTAACAATAACCCCCAAAGCTGATAGTGACCTTTATTATGGTGCTAGTTTAACTATTAATGTGTGTAAAAATATTAATGATTTGGATTTAAATGGTTTTGCTATTAATGTTGATAATGACAGTACGAAAACAATTGATCAATTCAAAACTAGTCATGCCAATCTGAAAATTGATTGAGACGCGATGGACATCCAAACAACCACGAATACTTTAACTGTTAGTGCAAGTGCAACTAGTCAAAAGTACATTGGCAGTTTTACCAGCATCTTATGACAACCAATCTTATTTCTTGATAATTACCAAGCTGATAATAATGAAAGTAGAATTTTAGGCGATCTGTTAAAAGTTAATGAGTCTCCAGAAATTCATAATCTTAACATTGGTATTGAGGTCGATAAATCATCAGATCAATTAAAAGTTTATAACAAAGACCATCCCGAACAAAACCAGATCATAATTAACTACTATGAACGGATTGATCTAGGCACAACAATTACCACCACTAAATTAACAAGAATTTCTAATGGTGCTAATGACACTGAAATTAAGCTAGCAATTATCGCACAAAATAACTTAACTCCTAAACAAGCGAATGCGATTTTAAATCAAGTTGATGTTTATAAAATTCCTGAACAAAACTCTTTCTATTTAATAATTAAAAATTATGGAAACATTAGTACGGTCTTTTTTGGAAAAACCAATAACATCGCTTTTGATGTTTAAAACTAAAAAAGAAGGAACAAACAATTCCTTCTTTTTTAATGATTAATCAGTTTCAACACTAGTAATTTGTTTGTTTAAATAGTCTTGGTAATGGTCGACTAGATAAACTAGAATTTTAGCTTGGGTCAAATAACCGATGATTGATTCACCATCTTTGTTGTATAACACTTGATCAGTTGCTTCTAATTTAAAGGAATGTTCTGGTCGTTTTAAATCCAAAGTGAAGGCAGGAGAGACAAAGACATAACTCAAATCATCAATGGTAGGAAACAAATCTTTAACTTGAGCGTGACCAAAGATTGCTGCTGCAAGTGGAGCTGGGAAATTGCTTTGGGGTTGATCAACTAAACGGGTACCATCTTTTTGTGCTAAACTTCCTGCTCCTGCCGACCAAATCAGTGGTACTTTAATTTCAGCAGCCACTTTAGCAACATTATTTGCAATAGCGACCAAATCATCAACACTTCTAGCTCCCACTGTAGAAATAATTGCATCAATTCCTTCAGTTGCTGCTTTAAGATCATCATAGTTTTTTGGATCACCAACAATATTGGTGGTATCAGTTATTTTAAAAGGTTTTCTGGTTAAAGTAATCACCTTAGCATTGTTTTGTAATAAATCTTGGACAACCATTTGACCTAAATGACCATTGGCACCAATTACTAACACTTGTTTGTTCATAATATCAATTTCTTTCTTGTGTGATTATAATTATAGCACTCAAACTAAAATCAAATGTCTACTTATAAAAAACAGTGGGTAAAGAGATAAGAAAAAACTCTAATAAAGATATCTTTATTAGAGTTTTTAACTAAATAGTTTTATCAAAGTAAGGTAACAATAATAAAGCCATAATTTCGTTTTTACGATTTAAACGTTTAACCTTAGAAATGATTGCACTATTTCGTAAAGTTTTCTTGTAATTGATACGCCCCTGTTTATCATGATAAACATTAATAGTTTGATAAAGTTGATACTTCTTGTCCATATTTTTATTAAATTGAACGATCATTTCTTTAATAATCTTAACTTTAACTTGATTATAAAGATTAATCTGTTCTTTGGATTTATTTTCAGAAGAAGTGTCTAAAATCAAATCATTAGCATTTAGTTCTAATTGAATTGCAACTTCTTTTCAAGTGAAATTTTCATCCTTATAATTAATCTTGCTAATATAATTTAGTTTTGAAATACCGTTCATTTCTAGTCATTTATTAAAACTTGTCATGCGACGATCATAAGTAATATAGCGGTTAATAAATTGAACTACTAGAGGGATAATCATTGCGGGCATAGTAATTGATAGAGCGGCAAAAATCGGAATTCCGCGTTCATATTTGATAACGTGATCTCCCCCAGTAATCATGTCAATCGCTGCCCCATAAAAGAGTAAGAAATCAAGCACACAAACTGAAAGTGAAATAACAACCAACTTGTAGTTTAAGTACCGCATCTCGTGATGACGTTTAACGTTGCGACCACTATTATAGTAAATATCATCATATTCAAACCCGCTAATTCCTCGACTAGAAAAGATTAAGTACAAAATAAACGATCAAATCATAACTAAAGAAGCTATTACTAAGTTGATTCAGATTTTATCACGATTTAGAATTAACAAAGGGACTTCAGCGACCGTGAAACAAGTAACGATAATTAATGAAATCATGTTAAATCAAAAAAATGAATTGTGGATAATTGTTAATCTGGCAAAGTCGTTGGAGATATCTTCTTCACTTTTAATCTGGTCTTTATTAATAGAATTGACTTTTTCTAGTTCTTCAAGAACATGACGACGGTTCACAAACGACTCCTTTAGACTTTCTTGGAATTGATTATAACAAAAAACATTTTAGTTTTGATAGTCTCAGATTATCACAGTAAGATTAATTAAATAATCTGAGGTTTTATTGTAAAATTAACTTATTAGGCATTGGTTTTAAGGAGTAAAAAATGAAAGAAGATCTGGTTTTAGAAAAAAAATATCACCCAGAAAGTATCGAAAGTTCAAAGTATGATTTTTGAATGAAAAATAACTATTTTAAAGCTAATCCAAATAGTCAAAAACCAAAATTTTCTTTAGTTTTACCTCCCCCCAATGTAACAGGAAAGTTACATTTAGGTCATGCGTGGGATGGTAGTTTGCAAGATGCTTTGATTCGGTTTAAAAAATTAACTGGTTATGAAGTCCTTTATCTACCAGGAATGGATCATGCTGGAATTGCTACTCAAACTAAGGTTGAAGCAAAGTTAAAAGAAACTGGAACTGATCGGTTTAGGTTGGGTAGGGAGAAATTTTTAGCAAAAACTTGGTCGTGAAAAGAAGACTATGCCCAAGTGATTCGCACGCAATGAAAAAAGCTTGGCTTAGGATTAGATTATAGTCAAGAGAAGTTTACTTTAGATCCACAAGTCAATGATTTAGTTCGTTGAGTTTTTGTGCAGATGTATCACCAAGATCTCATTTATCAAGGTGAACAAATTGTGAATTGAGACCCGGTTCAAGAAACTGCGATTTCTAATGTTGAAGTAATTTATCAAGAAGTTGCAGGAAAAATGTATTACTTCAAGTATCGTTTACAAAACGAGCCCAATCAGTATATTGTGGTTGCGACCACTCGCCCTGAAACAATGTTTGCCGACCAGGCGGTCGTTGTTAATCCACTTGATGCTCGTTATCAAACATTGGTAGGGCAAATGGTAATTAACCCAGTAAATCAAGCAGCAATTCCACTGCTTGCTGATGAGTATGTCGCAACAGATTTTGGTACTGGTGCGATGAAAGTTACTCCCGCCCATGATCCAAATGATTTTGTTATCGGTCAACGCCATCACTTAAAGATGCCTAAATGTTTAACTACCAAAGGTTTAATTAATGAGATGGGCGGAACAACTTATGAAGGTTTGGATGCAGTGTCTGCTCGAAAAAAAATCGTTGCTAACTTAACTAAAGCGGATAATGTTGTTAAGGTTGAAGATATTATTCACCAAGTGGGTTTTTCTGAACGTACTCAAGCAGCGGTCGAACCTTATCTTTCTAAACAATGGTTTGTGCGAATGAAGCCCTTAGCAACAATGGTTTTAGATTTGCAAGCTAGTGATAAAGCAGTGGAGTTTTTCCCTCCACGCTTTAAGGAGGTCTTAAATAAATGAATGGAAAATGTTCATGATTGAACTATTTCGCGTCAGTTGTGATGGGGCCACCAAATTCCAGTTTGGTATCATAACCAAACTAAAGAAGTTTATGTTGGGGTCAATCCTCCTGATGATGTCAAAAACTATACCCAAGATCCTGATGTCTTGGATACCTGGTTTTCTTCAGGATTATGACCCTTGGCAATTTTGAATTGGAATCCAGAACAAACCCAGCAAAATCTCTACTTTAAAGCGTTTTTTCCCACCAGTACGTTGGTAACTGGTTATGACATTATTTTCTTTTGAGTAGCAAGAATGATTTTTCAGTCCCTTGCTCTGGTGGAAAAAAAACCGTTTAACGATGTTTTGATTCACGGGTTGATCCGGGATGAGACTGGGAAGAAAATGTCTAAATCATTGGGAAATGGAATTGATCCAATGGATGTTATTGACCAGTACGGTGCTGATGCGTTACGTTTCTTTTTATTGACTAATTCTACTCCTGGTCAAGACATTAAATACAGTGAAGAAAAAATCCGTAGTGCTTGAAACTTTATTAACAAACTTTGAAATGCTTCGCGTTTTGTTTTCATGAATATTGATAAAGACTTTGTTCTTGTTGATGATTTTGCAACGCTAATCCAACAAAATTTAACCAAAACTCACCAATGAATTCTCAGCAAATTACAACACTTAAAAACAAGAGTTATTAACCAGTTGAATGATTATAAATTTGCTTTAAGTGGCCGTGAACTTTTAACATTTGTGTGGGATGACTATTGCTCGTGATTTATTGAACTTTCAAAAGTTGAACTTGAACACAACGATGTGACCACTAAACAAATTTTGGTGTACGTTTTAAAAGAAATCTTGATTTTATTGCATCCTTTTATTCCTTTTGTGAGTGAAGAAATTTATCAACACTTAGGATTGAAAAAATCAATCCTAGAGGAACAATTGATCATTGTAAAATATGTTGGTGAAACTAGTTATTTAGACTTATTGATCGCCTTGATTGAAGGAATCAGAGACTTTAGAGCAGAAAAACAACTTAAAAAAGATTTAGCTTTAACCGGAAAGTTAACTAAGTTAACTTCCTCACAAGAAACATTACTATTAACTAACTTAGATGAAATTAATGCATATTTGAAGCGCATGGTTAATTTTGAAATTAATCAAACCTTAAACTTTACTCAACAAGAGATCGTCTCTTTAAGAATTAAAAACTTCTTTATTGAATTAGATGCAACAACTTTTTTTGATTATGAGCAGGAGTTAAACGATCTTCTGTCTCAAGAAGAACAATTAAAATCAGAATTAGCTCGTAGTGAAAAAATTCTGATGAACTCTAATTTTGCCAAAAAAGCTTCTCCAGAAAAAGTAGCCTTAGAACAAAGTAAGTATCAAGAATACCAATTGCAAGCAAAAAATGTTGCTGCAAAAATTGCTGAATTAAAAATGAGAAAAAACTAAGTTTTCTTCTTAATCTCTTTTGGGGGATTAGCGATGAAAAAACAACTTAGTTTTTCTTTTTTATTAATTTTACTAACCATTTGTTCGGGGTTGTTAGCAACCACTTATATGGTTGCTAAACCAACTTATCAATTAAAACTGTTAAATTTGACATCATATCAAAACCAAATGATTCTTTACCCTAAAATAATTAATTTTAAACCACAACAAACTAGTGATTTTATTAGTCATTTTCAAAAAAGTCAGTACAACTTTTATCTTTATTTAGCACCGGGATTTTTACAAATAGTGGGTGAAGTGATATGGTTAAAACTTTCTTAAAACCTCAAGATTATTTTGTAATTTACTTTCTTTTTAGTGGTTTAATTGCTTTAGTTTCTTTAAAAATACCCTGGATTTTAATTCCAGGAATTGGTATTGTCTTGTTTTTTAGTTTAATTGATTGAAAGGTAAAATTTTTCCCTATGGTTGTGAGTTTGTTGTTACTATTTTCGTTTTTACTTCGATGGGTAATTGGTTGGTTAACTAAAATCCCGCCGACCTTAGACCAAACCAAATTTATTGTGCAAACAATCAAAGCTAACTATCTTCTACTTGAATATCACGGCGTTAAATACTATTGTGCTTTATCCTTATTACCAGATCATCCCTTTTATTTACACCAAAAACTCTTGATCAGTGGTGAAGTGCACCCTTTGTCAAAACATAGTAATTATTTTGAATTCGATTTTCAAAACTACTTGCATCAAAAAGGAGTTAATCAAGAAGTACGACCAGACAAAGTTATTTGTACTAATGATGGGTGATTATTTAAAATAAATCTTTTTTATGAGCAGTTTTTTCACGGTGATTTTCAGCAAGTTTTTCTTTTGAATAATCATCAAGCTAGTGTTGGGTTAATCCAAAAAACCAACCAATTAGGCATTACTTATTTACTAAACTTTGGTGGTTTACCTTGATTTTTTCTCAGCTGAGTTTCTACTAAACTGGTTCAAAAAATTGGGTGAAAAGTGCAAGTGAAACACAAAGCAGGATTAGTTGTTGATACAATGCTTTTGGGTTTTGGCTTCACGCTAAATTTTCCTTTTGTTTTGACCAGAGTGGCCTTGACTGGTCTGCTTCATAATTACCTAAGAATTAAAAAGATTAAACCAAATTTAATCAGTATTTGAGTGATTGTTTATAGTTGCTTAATTACTTTAGATAACAGTCTAATTCAAAGTAATGTTTTTTTATATTATATGATGGTAATTATCTATTTTCGTTTCACACCATCACAACCAGTTTGAAAACAACTATTTTTTAATTTTGCCATTAGTAACTTAACTTTTGGGATGGTTAACAGTTTAATTGATTATCGTTTCTTTTATTTAAATGAAGTTTTTAGTATTGTCCTAGCACCGTTATTTGGTTTCTTAAGTATCTTAACGTGACTAACTTTTTGGATTCCCAGAATTGATATTGTTTATCATTTTTTAAACCATTTAGTCACTAGTGAATTAACTTATCTAGCGAAGATTAATTGGTTTTATGCAACTGGTCATGTCAAGATTTATTGATATTTACTTTATTTTGGGTTTCTAAAGATGTTTTTCGTGGTTGCCACGTCAAGATGGTACAAAGGCGGGTTTTTAATGGCAATTTTACTTTGTTTAATTTTAATTTTTAGTGCAAAATTTCTTTATTTTCAAACTGGCATTGAGATTTTGAATGTCGGTAATGGTCAAAGTGTGGTTTTAAAACAACAAAACCATATTACCTTGTTTGATGCTGGATCGGGTCCGGGGTATAGCAAGAATATTTTAAAAAAATATTGCCAATATTGGGGAATTCGCCGAATTGATGAAATCTTCATTTCTCATTATCACGAAGATCACTATAACCAAATTGAGGCATTAAGTGCTGATAAGATTTGGATTAAAAAAGTGATTAAAAGAGAAACTGCACTGGGGTTTTATCAGATCAAGGGTGTAAGAATTAATGTTTTTAATCTCCATAATCAAAGTAAGAATGAAAATAATAATAGTTTAGTTTATTTATTAAATTTCCACCACAAAAACTTTTTGATTATGAGTGATTTAGAAGCAGAAGGAGAAATCAAGCTTTTAAATGATGTTGCTTTTCATACATGTCTTCAAAATAAAACCATTGATTATTTGTTAGCGGGACATCATGGTAGTAAAACGAGTTCAACTTTAACTTGACTAACTTATTTACGACCGAAATTAGTGTTTATTTCTGGAGAAAAACGAGGATTAAGACAATTTCCTAGTGAGGAAACAATTACTAAATTAGAACAGTTAGCAATTCCTTATAAAGTTACTGGTGGCAAATGAAATTTCTTTATCAAATAAAAAAACACCCCATAAAGAGTGCTGATTAGAATTATTGCATGGATATCTTAAGCAATCATTAGGCGTGATTTTTCTCTAGCAGCCTTGTTTGGTTTGAATATTCCCTTAGTAACGCTTTTGTCAATTAAGCGAACTGCTGCGTTAACCAATTCTTGTTTATTAGCAGCGTCTTCGCTTTTAGCAGTTATAGCTTTTTTAATTGCTTTTCTGACTTCAGATTTAAGTGCTTTATTTGCTAAACGTGATTTTTCATTAGTTAAAACCCGTTTTTTCTGCGATTCAATATTTGCCATTTAACATTTCTCCTTACTTTCTTTTTTTCACATTACAAAGGTTATTATACCAAATCTTTCTTGGTTTATAGTTTTAAAAAATGAGAAAAAGGTTCAATTTGACTTGAAAATAATAAAAAAAAGTAAGGACAAGTTATAATAGGTACAAGAGGTGATTTTATGGAAAATAGAGTCTTAAAAAGTTTAGATGTTAAAAAATTAAGTGGAAGTAAAGGTTTAATTATTTTCTTTTATCCCAAAGCAGGAGGTAGTGGTTGCTCTTTGGAAGTAGCTGCTTATAATAAACATTTAAAAGAGTTCCAAGATTTGGGATACAATGTCGTAGGGATCAGCAAGGATAATGAAAAAGCTAATGATGATTTTTCTTGTGAAAAGGATTTAGCTTATCCTTTAATTTCTGATTTAACCGGAGAAATTACTGATAAATTCAAAGTAATTGGTGAACAAACCAGTAGTGATGGCAAAAAACAGAACGGAATCATTCGTAGTACGTTTGTGGTTAATCCAGAAGGAAAAATCTTGATTGAGATGCGGAATGTCGAACCGACCAAACATATTGAAGAATTGATTGAAAAATTAACTAAATAAGCTAATTAAAACTGGTTTTTCTTAGACCAGTTTTAATTATTTTTTTATTCTTGATTTTAGAAAAACAAGAGCAGTTATCAGATAATAGAGCACCATTAAAGGGGAAGGAAATGTATTTAGTTTACAGCGTCGATCACTTTTTATTAAAAAAACAAGTTGAAAAAATTGTTAAGAAACATACTTTGGAATCAGAAGTTCAAGTTTATTCGTGAATTGATGATAATCTACAGAGAATTTATGAAAATGTAAATACTGTTGGCTTTTTCGTCCAACATAAAACTATTATTATTAACGATTGTTTATTTTTGACTAACCAGACTTTGGATGAAAAAAAGTATCCAAATAAAAACCAGAAAGAACTGATGTTAAAGATTTTAACAAGTAAAAATGAGCAAACAACCGTCATTTTTAGCGTGGAAACTGATAGAATTTCTACCAAAACTAAAATTGCCCAAAGGTTTGTCAATGAGTGTCAAATTATCCAAGTGCCTTTACTCGATGAGACTCATCTACAAGCTTATGTTAATCAACGTCTAGAAACCTGAAAGAAAAAAATTGCTGAACGAGACATAAAATATTTTTTAACCATGATACCCAATGATTTGATGGCAATTAATCACGAAATTGAAAAGCTCTTAGCCTTACAAACATCAACAATTGATCAAAATGTAATTGATCAAAACATTGGAAAATATCGGGAAGTAAATATCTTTAACCTTGCTGAAGCATTTATTAATGACCAAATTAAAGCATTTATTGTTCAACTTAGTGATTACTTTGAACTCAACAATGATTTTATGAGTTTGATTTATTTGTTGACAAGTGAACTAGTTTTTACGCGAGATTGTTTCTTACTTAAGCAACAAAAACCCCCCCCCCAAACAATTGCTGCACTTTTAAACGCGCATCCCTATCGAATAAAAATGACTTTTAAGAAGTACAAACACTTAGATATTGATTCATTAAATGATAAAATATTAGTGCTTTACCACTTAAATAGTTTATTAATCCAAGGGAGTATTAACCCGGAAATTATTGCCAAACTAGAATTAATTAAAGTTATAGAAAGAGAAAATTAATGGATTCACAAAAAGTATATCAAAGTATCATTGAACTGTTAACTGTTCTACTTAAAGATGAGAAGTTAAAGTATTGAATGCTTAAAGATGAGAAATTTCAAAAGCAAACAATCAGTTTAATCAATGATTTAGTTACTTTAGAAAAAGAACACCAGGCTTCTTTTGAAGGTCAAAAATGAGCGGTTATTTTTGGAAAAGCGGTTGTTCTTTTAACTGACCAGAAACATAGATTTCAACGTTTAGATAACCGGGATGTTGATGCGATGTATAAAGACTATACTGATTTGATTGCTTATGTTGCTAGAAAATATGATTTTAAACAAAGCCAAATTGGTTCTCACCATCCTATTCACCAAGAAAACATTCTCACTGATGCAAAGTTGTCTTCTTCAACAATTGATAAGTTTGATGAACAAGAACGGGTAAAAAGCAAAGCAGAAGAGATAGAAAAAAATCAAAATGGTGAACCAGAAGCGATTGGTGGTAATATTGAAGAAAATGTGCAAAGAGGCCAAGAATCTGAACACCAGGTTAATCAGAATAACTTCTTTAATCCCTTACAACAAAGTTTAGCTGATATGCCTTCATCACCTGCATCTGATCCGCGATTCTATCCTTACAGTACCAAACCAAAATGAATGCCAATTTTTAAAATGGTATTGGGAATAATTGGGATTATTTCTGCAATTGTTTTAATCGCTGCTAACGCTTATGCAATTAGTGTTAGTTTCAAATTAAATGGTTCGGTTGATAAAATTGGTAATGTTGATACGATGTTGGGTTGACTTATCACGGGTAGAAAAGATGGTAGTTGACAAACTTTAAATGATGTCACTAATAATTATAATTTAGCAGCGATGGGATCTGGTGGATTTTTAAGCATTGTTACCTTTATCTTCTATGCGATTCCAGCGATTTACCTTGGTTATGCTTGCTTTGCTCGACCAAAGTCTAATCGAGAAAAATATCGTATCTCTTATTTTGCTTTGTTCTTTACCATTCTCTTCTTTGCTCTATCGATTATTCAAATTTATCGTTTTGCCTCACCCGACACTTTAAAACACGGTTGAAAAACCTTCTATAGTAATAATTTTGATAGTTATAACGAAACAACTTTTAACACTTGATGAGAGGGAATGATGCGGGTATATCCAGTAAAAGGAGTTACTATTTTTACAGATATCTCCCTTGCCTTCTTAGGAATCACTTTGGCAATGTCTCTCTTTGCTTTAGTAGTTAACCCGCGTCCTGACCGCAATAAAATGGTCAAAGCTAATGCTGAATACCAACAAGCAATTGTTGCTACAATGCAAGGACAGTCTTATACTTATGATGAATCACTTTTCGACAATGATGAAATAGTAATTAAAAATAAATCAAAATTCCGTTTATGAATAGAAAATTTCTTTAAACATAAGCCTAAAAAAGATTCGTCTGATAAAAACGATAATAATTAATGTTAGAATGATAAAAACACTTGTTTTTATCATTTTTTATTATCCCAAAGGAGGAGACAGTGATGTCTTATTATCAACAGGCGAATAATTTTGAATACAGTGATCACGGTCTTCAACGAGTGAAAGAACGTTTAAAGATGAAAGATAAGACTGATTGAGAAGTACGTGAAGAGGTACGTCGATTGGTGAAACTTTCAACCTATAGTTTTGAAGATGGTTACTATGATTATGTGAGCGTAGGTAAATCTAAAGATATGTTTTTCGTCTTTTCTAAAAATGAACATATTTTAATCACTTGTACTAAAATTTCTGTAGAAAAGCAAATGAAGTTAATCAGTAAGGAATTAAACTAAAACGATGATTGTTGGGATTTATGGAAATATTGGTTCAGGGAAAACCACTTTGGCGAAATATTTAGCTAAAAAATATCACTTTGTTTATTTAAATTTAGACGAACTGGCACGAAGTGTAATTATAGAAAATCAAACTTTAAAAACTGAATTACTTAATTTAAAAGATCAACAAGTTGTTGATCTTTTTGATAAAAATCAAAATATTGATTTTCAAAAAGTAGCCAACTACATTTTTTTAGATAAAAAGAAGAATCGTCTCATTTCTTCAATCATTTGAAAATACTTAAAAACCACAGTTGATGAAATCATTCTTGTCTTAAAATCAGAAAAAGTTGACTTGTTAATTGAAGGAGCGGTTCTGCCCTCAGCTAATCTAACTGGAATCGATATCTACCTTTATTTAGCTAATCCTAAAATGATGAGCAAGTGGTCAAAAAACCAGTGAAAAAAAACCATTAGTCAGGAAAAGAAGCGTTCGTTAAAAGAATTTAATTCGGTAATTAAGATTCAAAACGAATATAATCTTCACCATCAAATAGACTTTTTTTTAGTTAACAATCCCCAAACAATGAAGATAAATGACCTATTTATTAAAGGCGACCAGTTAATGGCAAAACTCTTTCAAGAACAAGGTAAATAAAATCATTTCCAGATTGTTTCATTTTTATTGCTTTTTTATCTGTATATAATATTACAAGTGAAGTAATTTCAAAAAAAGAAAGTAATATGCGAAAATTAATAATAATTTTGGGATCAATTAGTTTGGCTATGACCACTGGGACTACTATTGTTGCTTGCACTAATGGCCACCAAGAAAACCTTAATCCCATCCCAGATCCAGAAGATGGAACGAAAGTCCTTTTGAATGAAAAATTGATAATTAATGATGATGCTTCAATTACTGTTATCCTTTTTTATTATGATGGCAGCGAGGTTGCATTTTTAATTTCAGCAGATGACGTTTTAAACTCAGTTATTAAAGAATTAAAAATCAAAATGGATCAAATTAATCAAAGTTTGGATTCTAATAATAAGGAATTAGCAGCCACTATTGTAGGATTGTCTAGTTTCGAACAAACTTTGTTGAAAAATAGCCGAGCTATAAGTAAAGCGCAAGTCCTTTTTGATGGGGCAGAAACCAAATACAAAGCGGTTGAAAAAATTTTTAATAAAACTGATAAAAATAGTGAAGAGTACCAACACATTAAAAACCTTTTTGAAATAGCAAAAAGTGAACTTAACCAGGTTCAAAAACAACTTACTTATGCAAAAAATATTTATAAAATGAATGCAGAAAATGAAGCGGTTTGAACAAATAAAATTACTTGATTAGAAGCTAATGTTGCCACAATTAAGAACGAAAAGTTAGCCAAAGAAAATGATTTGCTAACAATCCTTGAAACTGGTAAATTAATTCAAAAAACAAGCTAACCATGGTTAAAATAATCAAGATTAGCTTGTTTTTTTATATTTATTAAAGTGGATATTTTCTCGTTGAATATACTTTGTTTGTTCGCGAAGTTTTCCTTGACTAACCACAATATCTTTTGCTCTTTTAAGTTTGGAATTAGTTAACAGTTGGTTAAATTGTAAATTACTTGTTTGATTGATCTGATGTTGATAAGGAACTTTATTGACATTTATTGTATCTTTTAAACTAACACTAACCAAATAAACGCCCTTTTTAAAATCAATAGTTTCTAAAGCGATTTGTACTAAATGAGCATAAATTTCTTCAGCATCGTTAGTATAGTGGTCAATTTGAGTTTGACGACTTTTCCGAGAATGGTGTTTAGCTTTATTGAAGTTTTCCCGAGTCTTGTTTTTTCAATAATAATGAACGCTTAAACCAACAGTTTTACTCACCATTTTTTCTTTTTGTGCTCTTGAAGCAACGTGAAGTGTAATTTGGTGAAGGACATCTAAAAACTCTTCTGTTTCATAAATGATTTTTGCTAAAGTCAAATCATTACTAATATTTTTATAATCAGGATGCTTAACTAGAACTTGATTAGAACTTTTTCCTAACGCTCGGTTTTTAAGTTCTAAACTATATTTACCAAAATTAGTGTTTAAGAACCAGTCATCACTAAAAACTAAGTCCTTAATTTTATAAATACCAAGCTTTTGCATTTGTTTGACCAATGATGGACCCACCCCATACATTTGGTTAATTGGTTTTAATCATAAGGTAGTTGAAAGAGTTAAAGGGTTAAGTGTGCCAACGCCATTTGGTTTGAATTCTTTACCAATCATTTTTGCTAGGAATTTGGTGTTACTAATTCCAATCGAACAGGATAGTCCAAGCCGTTTTTTAATTGCATTTTTAATCGCAATTGCCATTTTTTTTGGGGTACCGTATGTTTTTCATTGTTGAGTGACATCTAAATAACATTCATCAATCGAAGCAATTTCTACTAGAGGAGTAAATTCTTCTTTAATCAGCGCAAAAACCTGATAACTATAATCAGAAAATAAATCATATTCAGGATTAACTTGAATGATTTGGTTGTGACTAACTTTTTTAGCCAGATACAAGGGCATCGCAGTTTTCACCCCTAATTTACGGGCTTCATAACTTGAGGTGACTACAATTGCTTTTCGGTGGTTATAAGCTACTACAATGGGTTTATGAGCAAGATTGGGGTATTTTTGTTGGAGACAGGATGCAAAAAAAGCATCCATATCTAAATGCATAATTATCTTTTCTTCGTTCATTTTTTTCACCACTTCTTTTAGAGCAAAGTTCAAGCTTCATTAATGATTATTTTAAGCTCTTGATCACTAAAAGTTCGGTTTTGATAGGAGTTTAAAGTTTTTTGTTTACCTACCAGTAACAGGTATTCTAAATTACTTTTCTTTTGTCCTTTAAGAGGAGAAGGAGTTAAACCAAAAACAAAGAAGTTGTGAGTAGTAAATAACTTTAAAACCTTTTTAATTACTTCTAGATGAACATTTTTATCAAGTGCCCGTCCGTTTTTAATTTTAGTTTGATTAGTTTCAAACTGCGGTTTAATTAAAAAGATTCCAAAAGAAGTTGGTTGTAAATTTAATTTGTTAAGTGCAGGAATGATATAAGCTAGAGAAATAAAACTGACATCACAACAATAAAAATCAATGACATCCCTTATTTGGGTCGTCGTTACATACCTAAAGTTAAGGTTATCAAGTTGATCGATTCGTCGGTCTTGTTGCAACACTGGAGCCAATTGGTCGTGACCAACATCAACAGCAATGACTTTTTTGGCATGATAAAGTAAACAACATTGACTAAAGCCTCCTGTTGAAGCACCAATATCTAAACAAACCAAACCGCTCAAATCTAAAGTTCAAGTTTCCAAAGCTTTAGCCAGTTTATATCCAGCACGAGAAACAAATTCAACCATTCTAGTTTGGTCAACTTCAACTACATCGTTTTCATCAACTAAAAATGATGGTTTGTTCACTAAAACTTGGTTAACATAAACATCACGTTCTCCTTGAATATAACTGCGAGCACGACTCCGACTTGGTGCTAAATTGTGATCAACCAAATAAACATCTAAACGACTCTTACTCATCTTATTCAAAGTTTTCTAATTGGTTATCTGCTAAAACTTTTTGAATTCTTGCCTTATTTTGGCTTAATTTAATTTTTGCTTGGTTAAGGTTTTTAACTCCTTGTTCAAACAGTTTCATTGCTTCGTCCATGGTGATATCACTAGCATTTAACTGGTTAATCATTTGTTCAGTTGCTTTCATTAGTTCGTCAAAAGTTAATTCTTTTTCTTCGTTATTCATGCTTTTCACCTCTTCTCTTGGTTGCTTTTACAATCATCGTAATTTCATCAAACCAGCGCACGATTTGTAATTCTTCTTCCTTATTAATCAATTGGTTAATATTTAAAATCTGGTTGTTTCTTTTAATTAATGCATAACCTTGGCGCAATGGTCTAGTCGGATCTAACAAAGTTAAGGTTTCTTGATCATGACTTAACTTATTCTCCCACTTTACAACCAGATTCTTGACAATCATGACTAAAAATTGGTAGTTAGTATCAATCTTAGTGGTTAAAGTGCTATCTTTTTGTTTGATTAATTCAATTAAATTATTTTCGTAATGAGTAATTTTTACTTGTTGAGTTTGAATTAATTTAGGAGCAATCAACTTCATTAACGATAAGTTTTTAGTTATCAAACTTTGGTTATGAAGGGTTAAATTTTTAATTTCGTTAACAATTTGTTGGGTATTACTAGTTAAAGCATGAACTTCGGTTTGATAAACTTGTTGAATTGTCTTTTTTAACGTTGTTAGTTGATAAACCAAGGTTTGTTTGATTTCTTGAATATTAGGGGTGGCCAACTCTCCAGCTGCTGTGGGGGTTGGTGCCCGTTTATCAGCAACATAATCACTTAAGGTGATATCTGGTTGGTGCCCAACAGCAGAAATGATAGGAATCTGAGAATTACGGATCGCCTTAAGGGTTGGCATTTCGTTTAATGCTCAAAGATCCTCATAACTTCCCCCTCCTCGACCAACAATTAAAACATCTAAATTGGTAGTGAAGTTATTCGCCTGGATAATTTTAGCACCAATATCCGCACTTGCCCCCTCACCTTGAACTTTGGCTGGAAATAAAAAGATATTTGTCAAGGGTCACCTTCTGGTGATTGTAGTAATTAAATCATGAATCACAGCCCCAGTATCAGCAGTAACCACACCAATATTTTGGGGATAGAGGGGCAGTGGTTTTTTTAAGGAACGATCAAACCATCCTTCTGATTCAAGTTGGTTTTTGCGTTGTTCATAAATAAGCTGCAGTTCGCCAATCCCTTCAATTTGAACGTCATGGACCACTAAACTAATTTTTCCATATGGTACATAGTAGTCAATTTTCCCCACAACATTAACTTTCATACCGTCATGAGGCTGAAGGTCGTGCAACTTTTGGGTATGAGTCTTTCACATCATGCACCCAATTGTCGAAGATTCATCTTTTAAGGAAAAATAAACGTGTCCAGACTTGTTGAAAACTAAGTTGCTTAATTCACCAGTGACATAAACGTCTTGAAACACCAAAGCATCATCAATAGTTGTCTTCAACAATAAATTTAACTCATTAACACTTAAAATTGGTTTAATAGTCTCATCCCCTTAAAACTTAACAAATTGGTCTAGAATTGCGTTAACAAACTTAAAGTCAAAGTCTGGCTCAACCGCCTTGCAATACTCAACCAAATCATTAATAATAATCGCCTTTTCATTATTAGTATACTCAATTTCTCAAACACCTTCTAAAAGCATAGCTTTAATAAGTGCAGGGATCCGGTCCATCGTTCAGTTACTTTTTAATTTACCTTCAATTTCACGAAGAATTTCTGGTGATTTGGTGGCAATATCTAAAGCAATGCTTTCAATTGTCGGATCAAGAAAAACCATTTGGGTTTGGTCAAGAATATCTTGTTTCATATAATCGACATCACTATTTATCAATAAATAATGATAAAAAAGGTTGACCAAGTTTTTACGATCTTTTTTTAAATTAACTGTCAGCATTATTGCTTACTTTCCAAAGTTTCAGTACTGGTAACTCCTGTATTAACAATCGTTAAATTCGGTGGAAGAGAAGTCGCAAAACTATCACCAAGTTGGTAAAGGCCGATTTGGTGATAGTTGCCGCTAGTGATTGTGCCATTGTTAATATAACTTAAAACAATAGTGACCACAGCTGAAGCGAACGTGCCTTTTCAACTCTTTACCCCTAATTCTGAATCATTAATTTGTGCCCTGATGCTTTGATATTGCTTTCCATCTTCACCAACTCCTGGAAGATAAAGGGTGGTGGTGGCATTAATTCCTTTTTTCAAAGTAGCAACTCATTGGTTATTGAAATTATTAGCTGTATCTATCCAATGATTTAAACTCATAACTCCATTATTAGAAAGATCCTGGCGATCAACTGGATTTAGACTCAACAAAAATCTGGCAGTAGCGACAAAATCTTTTTGAAAAATTGAATTACGAGCATTGATGTCATCAGTAATTTTTGTACTTGTAGCAATTGTTGTTAAAGTATCAGCAGTTAAAACTTGGTATTTAGCAGTAGCGGTATTATTAACTACCTTAAAGCTTAATGGTTCGCTTTTTTTGGTAAATGAATCATTTTTTTGTTGAATTCGAAAACTCACTTCATAAGTACTTTCATCAATGCTTTGAACATTTTGAATCACCACACCCATGCTGGTATCACCAAGAATTTCAAGAGCCTTACTATAATTAGTAAAACTAGAAGCGACCAAGTTTTTTACTGCTTGACTCCCCTCACCTTCATAATAAGCTTTAATACTTTGTTTTAAAGCTTGATCATCGTCTGCTGTAATTTTCACTTGCGAACTAGTGGATGGTGAGTAAAGCAACACTCTGCCTTCTCCTAATTTATTGAAATTTTTCGCGTTGAAATCAGTAAACTTTTGATAATTTACAGGCGAACTTGACTTATACGTACAAGCAAGAACACTACCACTGCTAGTAGCACTGACACCAATCGCACCAAGAATGGTTAATCACTTTTTCATAGTTTCTCCTTTTAAAGTTTACTGTTGTTAATTATCTCATTAATTAAAGAAATAAAAAACCCTAATTTTGGTTTTCAATTTGACTAATAAAGTCAAAAAACTGGTGATTCTTTAACATCGCAATTTCTTCTTTGTAGGGAGGAATTTCTGCAATTCAAGGAGTTTCTAAATATTTAGGAACCAAGATCAATTCAGGATCATGAACAATTTTATCCAATGCTGCAAACCCAAGCATGCCATACCCAATGTTGGCGTGACGGTCTTTATGGGAATTTAGACCAAACTTGGAATCATTAAGATGGATGCAATAAAGTTTATCTAAACCAATTTTTTGGTTAAATTCTTGTTTGACTGCATCCCACTGGTTTTTAATGTCATAACCACTATCGTACAAGTGACAAGTATCAAAGCAAACTCCTAGATCCTGGTTATTATCAACGTGATCAATTAAGTAAGCTAGCTGGTCAAAATTAACCCCAACTTCACTACCTTTCCCACTCATTGTTTCTAAAGCAATTTTTACTCCTTGGGGTTTTTGCGCAATCACTTGGTTCAAACCCTTCACCAACTGGTTCAAACTTTGTTCTAAACTAGCCCCAACCCCAGCACCAGGATGGACCACAACTATTTTGACCCCAATCTGCGCAGCTCTTTTTAACTCTTGGATTAAAAAATCCACTCCAAAAGTAAAAGTGCTGGGGTTGATTGAGTTTGCCATATTCACAACATAAGGCGCGTGGATGGCGAGTGTATTTAAATCAATTCCCACCATTTCCGCTTGGTGGTGAAATTCAACAACCTTCAATTCTTCAATTGGAGTTCGTTTTGTAGTTTGTGGTGGTCCTGTATAAAACATAAAGCAGTTAGCGCCTTCAACTTGAGCTTCAGCAATTGTTCCCAAAAGGTAGTTGGTGCTCTTTTTCATTGGAATAAAACTTCCTAATAAGAGCTTAGAGTCTTTATTTGTCATTTTCTTTCCCTCTTAACTTCTTTCTACTGTTAAGTTCATCATTTTTTAATAAAACCTTTAGTTCATCCAAATTTTCAACCACACATAAATCGCGAAGATAAGCTACAAATTCAGTTCGAATCGTTTGGTGATAAAGGTCTTGGTTAAAATCAAATAAATTGGTTTCAATCAAATAATCACCCTCAGAATTCACTCAATAACAACTCATCCCTAAAACCGGAACTTTTCTGGTGGTCAACCAATTAATTGTGGCATAAACGCCTTGCTTTAAAATAAAGTTAGGATTAACTTTTACATTTGTAGTGGGATAATTAATTTTTCTTCCCACCTGTTTGCCTTGATCGACGATTCCTTGGTAAGAAAAATAACCACCTGTCAACTGGTAATATTCTTCTACCTTTCCCTTGTGTAAAGCTGTGGTTAACTGCACAATCATCGACCCTTCACCAATTTTTGGAATTAAGTGCACTCCCCGCGAACCGAAGGTTTTATTTAAACTTTTTTCACTGATGGTTTGATTATTTATCAAAAAGTCATTGTTCATAACCACTTGATCAGCATGTAAATTTTTTTGAATTCCTCGCAACAGGTTTTCTAAACCAAATTGTTGTTCATAATCCCCTATTACATAGTTAATTACATAATCAATTTGCGCAGATTTTGCTCATGATTCAATAATTTCATCACTTAACAAACTTTCTTGTCTTGAAGTCGGTGTTTGTAAATTCATCAAAGCAATTTTCTCACCATTTAAGCGGAATTGTTTTGCTGTAGTGATTAATTGGTCTTCATTATCTTCTCACCAACCAAAATCACTAATAATCATAATATTATGATCAACCTTTCACAACATCATTAAAAGTGGGTTGTAGTTAATTATCATTCGTGACTCCTGTTTACCTTCTTAATTATACTAATTAAGTTTTAGAAACACAGAAAAACCCACCCTAAATGTTGATAACCATTCACAGGTGGGTTTTCTATTTTCTTAAAATGGTGTCCGCTGAGGGGATCGAACCCTCAACCCACAGATTAAGAGTCTGTTGCTCTACCAGTTGCGCTAAGCGGACGCTAAGAACATATTTATCTTATAATATATTCTTAAAAAATATAAGGTATTTTGGTTTCTTTTTTTAAAATCAAACCCGTTGAGACCGGAAGTAAATCTCTTTTAAGAAATCAATTCCAATCATTAAAATTAACATGGCTCCAATTAACATTAAGTAGAACTCTCATCAGGGCGTAACCATATCAAAAGCAGCTTGAATTTTAGGAATGACAGGAAGAGCTAAAAAGAAAGCTACTCCCGTGATTAAAGCGATTGTCAACGGTTTGCTAGGACGACTTTGATAAAAGCGGGCATAGTTATCTCTAGCGACAAAGATAAAGGCAATGTGAGAGATACTATCGCCAATAAAGATTGAAGTTTGAATTTGTTGTAACTGGTGAATTCAACCTCCTTGTTCTTGACGAATATCACCTAACAGGTGGGGGTTAAAAGCAAAAGCTAAAATTAAGGTCAGCACGATGTTTAACCCCACTAAAATTACCGCATTGGAAAGGGCAAAAGGAATGATTGACTTTGTTTTTCACTGACTTGGTTTAAGCAAATACTGGTCGTTAATCTTGTCATAAATAATGGTATATTCAATGACATTGTAAGCCATGTTTTGGATCAATAACTCAATTGCTGAGATTGATTCGTGGTTAAAGAAAAGAATTCCAAACAACATTTTTAAAGTTAAAGAAATTGTGCCTGTAACCTTTAACTTAATGTATTTAACTATATTCATTAACCCAATCCGCGATTCTTTAATCGAAGTGATTAATTGCATTAAATCCAAATGATTAATCACTAGAGTTGCGCAGTACTTCCCAAAATCATCACTATTAGTTAAGGTAATACCAATATCAGCAGTTAAAAGTTGAAAACTATCTTCACTATCAGCGCCCAAAAACCCAATCGTGTTATTTAACTTTTTAAAGAGACGAATGATGCGAGTTTGACCGTTTAAATTCAAGTTAAAAAAGACGTTTGCATCTCTAATCTTTTCAGTTAGCTGTTTATCAGTGTAATTATTAATTTCATTACCATCAACTGCTTTTTTAATTTTGAAGTCAAGTTCGCGCGCTAAGGCAATTACTTCTCCTAAACTCTTCTTTGAAAATAACAAAACCTTAATATCTTGGTGTTGGATTTCTTTAACAATTGAACTACTACCACTTTTAGTTGAACTCAATAAATCAATTCTTCCCAAAAAGATGTAATCATCATAAAAAAACGTTCCTGTAGCATAGTCTTTTGTTCCTGGTTTCAGATACTTATAATTAATGCCAATGCTATGAAAAGCACCTTTACGGTTATCGTGATAAAGGTGAGCAAGTTTTTCTTCACTTGTTAATTCCGCTACTTGGTTATTTTTTTTCATTGCTAAAGTGGCAAGATTTAGTGCTTTGTCAATCTTATCACGCTTAATAACCAACTCTTGCTCTTGCTTTTGGTCATAAAAATGAAGATAAAAGCTATTTTGATTCGTGCTGCGGTTAATAAAAATATAACGTTTTTTTAAAACTTCCAAGCGACTTTGATACTTTGATGTTTTTAAAAGTAAGTTATTCAACTCAAGATTCGCAGAAGGTAAAACACTGATTGAAAGAAGTAAATAATCAAGGATGAGTTCATTTTTATTACCATCAATGCCCTTGATGCTTTGAATATGAAAATCTTTATCCACAAAGATTTTGTCCCCGTCAATTGCTAAAACGTTCATCGATCCAATGTTTTGCACCGAGGAAAGTTCCCGAATTTGAATTTTCTTTTTTGCTAAACGTGAACGAACACGAGAAAAAGCAGCACTGAGCATCATTGGCAAGCCATCAGGACTGAGGGCAATTGCTACTGCCATGGCAAACAAAACAGCACTAATTCAAGTTTGACTATCACTAAAACCACTCCGTGATCCAGATAATAACCCAACCATAATAAAGATTGTGGGAACAAAAATAATTAAAAGGTAAATTAAAATTCTCGTCACCCGCTTCACTTGGTCATCAAAAGTACTTTTACTTTCTTGTACCCGAATTTTTTCTACTTGTTCATTGTAAATATTTTTATTAAGATCACTAAAACTTAGCGCTCAACAAGTTCCACTAGTAACTTTACTACCGCGATAAATAATGTCAGTTAAGTTAAAAATGTTTGGTGAAAACGAACTGTTAAAGTACTTCTTATTGACCGGGATACCTAAACCGGTTAATAATTCTTGACTAACATAAAAGTTATCTGCATAAACAATACGAGCGTCTGCAGGAACAATGTCACCGGGTTGAAGGTAAAATACATCACCCCTAAGAAGGTTAATGGCATCAACATCAGTTAAATGGCCCATTAAATCATGAGCTTGTAGGGGGTTGGCAAACGGATTAGTTGCTGGGTTTAAAACAACATTTCGCAAAACTTTGACTGTTTCAACATGGTTATTATAAAAGCTTTGGTTCCCTTTCCAAATACCATAATTAGTATATTCAGTTACCATAATAGAGATACTAATTGAAATTAAAACCAATAATGCTCCAGCCAAGTAAGTATAAGCATCTTTAGCACTTGGATTTAATCCATACATCACCAGGTTATAAATAATAATTGCTACTAAAATTAAAGTGAAAACATCTTTAAAAGATTCTAAGAAATATTTAAATCAGGGAAAGTATTCTTTTTTAGTTTGGTTTTTAGCTTTTGAAGCAACATACTGCTCAGTTAACCCAAAGGTAGGTATATCCAAAGAATCTAAGGTTTGACTAATCGAACTGTTAGCATACTTAATAATTTTTTTAGCCGAAGGTGTCTTAACCACTTGGTTTGCTTCTGGTTTTGGCATCATGAACCTCGATCTATAATGAGTCTTTAAATCTATTATTCATTTTATTATATTAACTAAAAATTAGATACTACAATTTTTTGTTTTTTGATTTTTTGTCTTCTAAATAAAAATAAAAAACCTCCCTTAAAGTAATGGGAGGTTTGAAACTATTATTCGTTTCGGGTAATCGATTCTTCATCACTATAGTTTGGCTTTTGCACAAAGTCATGTTTTTTTTGTTTTCACCACTTAAACCCATCATCTAAACGAATTGCTCGGCACGCAAAGTAGAGCTCTTCGTCAAAATCAGGTTTTAAAGTATTTCAGTGGTACTTGTAACGAATTCGTTCCTGTTTAAGCATTTGTCATTGGTGAGTTTTTTTCTTGGTAGCAAAAACTTTTGCTTCTTTGTCTCTTCCTAAGTCCTTCATTGCTTGGATCACAATTTTTCCTCGTTGTGAACCTCAATTCATTTGACGCATCAACAACCGACTGCCAACTCCCAAGCCAAGACTCATAAACAAAACGAAATAAATTAAGAGAATGCCAAACTGAGCAAAGATGTAATTAGTTGTTAAAACGGTTGTTCCTGACCCAGAAACTCCATAAACAATTGCTCCCAATCCTTTTAAAACATAGGTGAAAGGGACGACATAACTAATTGCATGGAAGAAAGCAAACTGACTAATCGCTGGGAAAGTTCCCCCTCCAGCCGCTAAGGAAAGAACTAAAACAATCACACAACAAAATCTGCCGACAGCTTCATCTTCAATTGAAAACCAGATGCCCTGAATAATGGTCATAAAAATTAAAACACTAAACATTAACCATAACCAGATATAAAGCATTGTAATGCCACCAAGTTGGTGTCATCCTACGGCGTAGGTAACTCAAGTGACCAGCGTTCCTTGAGTTAAGGCAATGGTAGCAAAGAGCATTCATTTGCCAACATACCAACTTGTCGCAGTTGCCTTCTTGGTTCTTTTGGCTCGATCAAAGATAAAACTTTGTAACAAAGAACCAACGTATAAACCGATTAAGAGGAAAAATTCACCTAAACCAATTCCATATAGTCCGAATTTTGAACCTTTAATCGTCATGTTAGCTAATTTTTGATTAGTCATGCCATAACTATTTTTAGCAAGTAATTGGACTAAAATTCTTGGCAGCAACTCACTGATATTTGTGGCTCCTAAAAGATAAGCAGAGTTATTTTTGATATTGATATTTAAATTTGCAATAAGCTGATTGTTGGTCATAATTGCTTTAGTAGTAAAGATTGGTGAAGTGTTAAAATTACTATAATCAATATCAGTTCCTGTAATCTGCTTTCAAAGCGTTGCTACAATCTTGCTTAAATATTGGGTGCTAGCAAGACTCTTTTGACCAGTGGTAACTTGATAGGTTTCGTAGTTAAGCGTCACAAAGGTTTGGTCCACTGGCGCATTACCTAAAACTCCCTTAATGACAGCAATTACCTTGTTTAGAAGATCAATAACACTTTCTGCATCCCCCCCAATACCAAGGGTTTTAGCAATGGCAATTATTTTGGTTAGTAAGGGTGCATTACTTGCTGTATTTAATACAGTTTTTAATAAATTAATAAACTTACCACCAACCTGATCTGCAGTAGCATTAGGATCTATCTCACCATTATTTAACCCAGCATCAATGTTTCCAAAAACAGCGTAATCACGAATATCGGCATTAGTGGCGGTATTAACTGGCAATTTAGAAGCATCAGGCATGACGTAAGCAGTAGCATCCTTTAAGGTTGTTTGGGTGCTTGAACCTTCAATATCTCACAAGATATCTTCACCATCACTTGATCCAATTAACTTCTTAATTGTGGCCCCTTTATAGGAAATGTTAGCGCCCGTATTACTTATTAGCGCATTACTTAAAATAGTTGGAATTGCCTTAATGAAAACACCATCAATCACACTGCTAATTGTTTTCAAATAATAACCAAAAATGAAGTTTCGCTCAAAAGTAGTTCAAATATCAAGTGGATTTATAGTAGCAACTAATTGGGTTAAAAAGTCTCCATCAGGATCAGTGGTGGTACCATCATCATTTTGTGTAGCATCACTTTTGACAAGCATTGTTCCCAGATAAGTGAGCAGTTTTTCAATAAAACCATCAGGAATCTTCATTTGCACATAATACTTTGTTCCTTCCCACTGGTGATCAATTTCCTTTTGATTATTTAAATAAGTGATATTAGTTAATTGCCAAGTATTATTAATCTTATTAGATTTAAAGGTATGGTTTAAATCACTTTCATCAGCACCTGATGGTTGAAGAACACTCTTAGCAATCGTTCAACCACTCATTACTTTTAAACTAAAAGTAGGATTAGTTGAATCATATGTAAAACTAGCATTATCACCATCAACATGAGTAGCTAAAGTCACTGTTGGGGCGCTAGTTTGCTTATTTAACGTATCCAAAATCGTTGCTTCTAGTTTAGCGATTTTTGCGTTGGTATCAATTAGATCGCTGGGAATCAACCATGATCCATTACTTGATTGATGGATGCTTTTTGTTTCGTCAGCACTATCATAACCCATTTGAGTATTAACATCATCAACAGTAACACCAGTAATACTTTCTAAGGGCCCAAAAAAGTACGGATTAGTTGTACTAGTAGTTGTGGTTGGATTTTCTTTAGTTGATTCAACCATTACCACAGCTTGATCTTGATCCATAATAACCATTGGTGCTCGGCCAATGTTTTGGATCGGATTTCAGAACGCAACAATACAAATGACTCCATAAATAATCGGAATAATCGAAATTCCCGCAAACTTAATTAAACGTTTAGGACTGCTTAGTACCCGGTCTTCAAATTCTGTGGTATAAGTTTTTCAAACTAATCCAAACCAAGCACGAATCCTTTTTCCTAAATCAGGTTTTTGAGGTGAGTTTTCATCTTTACTCATGGTACAGTCCTTTCGAAATTTGGCAATTTAGACTTTAATAAAACTTAAAGTGATTCGTCAACAACTCACGATTTAAAGCCTTACTGAGTTTTTGATCTAAATCAAACTTTTAGCAACTATAAAAGATTTTATCTAACAAGCCTGAGAAAGTAAACGAAAAAAATATTCAATTGCTTTTTATTTGTCCCCATTTAACGTTTTTTGGCGTCGTTGAATAAAGACTTCTTGTAATTCGCATTCGGCAATTTTAATCTTTACACCAACAAGTTGGGTTTGCGTAGTTTCTTGTTCTAAACGTCGGGAATAAATCATCGTGTAAATTACTCAACCAAAAATTGGCAAGAACCATCATAATCACAACTTACCGCGAATTTTTTTATAAACTGCTTTTTCTTGTTTTTGATAATTTTGCTTGGTTAACGTAGTTGTGATGATTAATTGTTCAAGTTCACTTTCGTTCATTTGACTTGGATCAATTAAATTATATTTACTTTGTTTTGTGCTCATAACAATTCTCCTTCTTGAGGTTAGAAAAACCCTTTTATTTATTAACGATTAATTTATAATAACATTATTGTATAAAAAAGGATTGAGTTCGTTTGCATTATCTAGGAATAATTCTCGCTAGTATTACCGCTTATTTAATTGGTTCAATTTCTTGATCAATTATTATTGTCCGGTGAAGACGAGGCATTGATGTTCGTTCGGTAGGTTCAAAAAATGCTGGTGCCACCAACACCACAAGACTATTAGGAACAAAATGAGGTTTGATTACAGCCTTATTAGATGGCTTTAAAGTTGTGGTAGCATCTTTAATTGCTGTTTTGTTCTCTTTAATTCCTTCTACTTTGTTTAGTGAAACTAGTTATTTTATTCCGACAGTTTTTGTTTTAATCGGTCATTGTTGACCAATCTATTACAAATTTAAAGGAGGTAAGGCAGTTTCTTGTTTCTTAGGTTTAATCTTCATTTCTAATGTATGATACTTATTCATTTTCTTGATTGTTTGGTTTATCACTGCTGCTTTCACCAGAAAAGTCAGTGTCTCTTCCATTATTGGGGCGATAGTTATTGGGTTAATTATTTGATTACCATGATTAAATGGTTTAACTTCTTTTGCTTGAAGATGAAACTCATATGATGTTTGAGTTCAACAAGCTTGAAGTAACGTATGATTGAGGTTTGCTTGAATGAATTACCTCCATATGCCCATCGCTGAGCACGTCACTCACCTTAAGGGGTTCGCTAGTGGGATGTTAGAAATTCAGATTGTCAATTTAATTGGAGGAATCATTTTATTGGTGCGTCATTGACCAAATTTCTCCAGAATTGCCAAGCGAGAAGAACCCCAAACTTTCCCCAAATTGACTGCTGAAGAAAAAGCTAAACTTCGTTATTTACACAATCAACCCCGAATTACTGCTGCAGAACGCAAAGAAATTCAACGGTTAGAAAAGATTGATAAGTTATCCCAAAAGGCATTGAAAATTCAAGAAAAAATTGATAAGTTAGATCAACAAAAAAAACCAAAGGATTAACCTTTGATTTTTTTTGTTGATTATTTTGCTCGTCTAACAGCATTCATTGTTTTTTTAATATCAGCTTCTGAGGGTTTTCGCCCCATACTTAAATACATTGCTCGAATTTGAGCTTCATTAATTGGGGGATTATTTTTCAATTGCTTGCGAACAACTGCTCGAGTGATAAAAAACCCAGCAATTCCTCCAATAACTAAAGAAACAAGAATCACTCCCACCAGTAAACCCGCTAATGCACCACCAGTCATCATCGTTCCTCCTTTTTTCATCTTACTGGTTATTTTACCAATTTTAAGATTTGATTACTAATTTTTTGAGAATCAAAACCGACTTGATTAATAATTTCTTCGCCTGGTCCTGAAGCACCAAAGGTATCAACTCCTAGATTTAAACCATTATCACCAGTATATTTTGCTCATCCAAAAGTAGTCCCCATCTCTAAAGAAACCTTGAACGTATCTGGACGGATCACTGACTGACGATAAGCTAATGATTGTTGATCAAACAGCGAAGTAGAAACCATCGAAACAACATTGGCTTGAACATGATGCGAAGCAAGAATTTTTGCTACGTCAAGAGCTAAACCAATTTCACTACCACTAGCGATTAAACTAACTTGGGCTTGATCAACACTTTGAAGCAAGTATCCCCCCGCAGCAACTTGTTTGATAACGTCTTGATGCTCTACTTGTAACAAATCTTGACGAGTAGCTACAATTACACTAGGAACATTTTTCCCTTGCAGAACAGCTCAATGATAAGCGCCAACCATTTCTTGATAATCACACGGACGAAACAAAACTACATTAGGAATTGAACGAATCATTGCCAACTGTTCCACGGGTTGGTGGGTTGGTCCATCTTCTCCTACTGCGACACTGTCATGAGTAAAGACATAAAGAACCTGTTGTTTCATCAATGCAGAAAGTCGTAGGGCTGGCTTTAGATAATCCGAGAACACGAAGAAAGTTGAAACAAAAGGCAAAATTCCTTCGTGCAAACTTAAACCATTTGCAATCGCTGCCATTGCAAACTCCCGAACACCAAACATAATATTTCTTCCCGTTAAATTTTGCTCAGAAAATTTTCCATCAGCACCAATAACCTTAGTTGAACCACCCAAATCAGCCGATCCGCCCATCATAGTAGGAATTTGAGCAGTTAAGTTATTCAAAACTAAACCAGAAGAAATTCTTGTCGCTTGGGGCGGGGTTGGCACTTGTTCCAACATCGCAGCAAAATCAACTTGATAATCTTTTTTTAAAGCTTGACTTAAGGTTTTTGCTAATTCCGGAAATTGGTTCTGATAGTTTTTAAACAACTCACTTCATTGGGCGTATGCTTGTTGACCGCTTTTTAGGGTGTGCTCTTGATAAAACTGGTAAACCTCCTTGGGAACATTAAATTCTTCGTGTTGATAAGCTCAAGTCTCTTTAACGTGAGCTAAATCATTACCCAAAGGCGCTCCATGGACACTTGGTGTTCCTTGTTTTGTCGCTCCGTGCCCAATAATTGTTTTAACTTCAATGTAGGTTGGTTTATCACTTTTTTGTGCTTGCTTGATTGCTTGAGAAATCGCTGCTAAATCTTCGCCATCATCAACTCTAATACTATTTCAATTTTCTGCTTTAAAACGCTCAATAAAGTTTTCTGCTTGACTAGAAGTGATAAAATCGTCCAATTGTACATCGTTAGAATCATGTAAAAGAATCAGTTTATTGAGTTTATTTTTTCCTGCAAACGAAATCGCTTCTTGAGCAACACCTTCTTGTAAGTCGCCATCTCCACAAAGTACATAAGTAAAGTGGTCAATAATCTTAAACTCGGGTTGGTTAAACTTTGCTGAAAGAAATTTTTCAGCAACCGCCATTCCCACTGCAATCCCAATTCCTTGACCCAAAGGTCCAGTGGTTGCCTCTACACCACTGATACCCAGTTCGGGATGTCCAGGAGTTTTGCTACCAGTTTGACGAAAATTCTTTAAATCATCAATTGAGATATCAAAACCAGTAAGATGGAGAGTAGCGTACAATAAAGCGCTCCCGTGTCCTGCACTTAAAACAAAACGGTCCCGATTAAACCAATGCGGGTGAGTGGGATCTACTTTTAAATTTTCAGCGTACAGTGAATATAGCATCGGTGCAGCACCCAAAGCAATTCCTGGATGACCCGAATTGGCCTTATTAATCATTTCTACTGCCAAAATTCGCAAAGCGTTAAGGTTATTATTGCCTTTGTTATTAAACATTTTATTACTCCCTCGTTATTCTTTTTTGATTATACCCTCCACAGCAAGTAAAAACCCCCTAGAAACAAAAGAAAACAAGAAAGTTTAATCCTTCTTGTTTCCGTTGTTATTTTTTGGAGGAGTACCATCTGGTCCTTCTAAATCAACTACTTTAATCGTTCTTAACTGACTGCGTAATCCTTCTTTAAAATTTTTAATGAAACGCTCACGAAGCAACTCACGATAAGCAGCTTCTTCAACAGTTAGTGCACGAATTTTGCTGAGTTTAGTTAAACGGTTAATCTCTTGAACTAAACCTTCTTCGTTTAGTTGCTCAATTGGTAGGAATTCGTTCTTAGACATTAAATCGTCCAGTCCCAATCATTGATTGCATAATAAGCAGCACCGACAATTCCTGCATCATTTCCCAACTCAGCAATTGAAATTACCACATCTTTTTTATACATGTCAACAACGATACTATCCAATCCTTCCCAAATAATATCAACCAAGTCTTGACCCATTTTTGAGCCTCCACCCCCTAAGACAACCGCTTTTGTATCTAAGGCATAAATCATTAAAGACATATGGGTTAATAAGGGCTTATAAATTTCTAACAACAATTCTTTTAATTTAAAATCCTTGGTTTTCTTATAAACTGTTGCAATATCTTTCATTTCTAGCTTCTCAATGTTAACACCATTGGCTTCAAGAAGTTTTTTTACTGCATGCTCAGGGTTTTCATCAAAGACTTTTTTCATCACTCTTGCTACCCCAATCGCTGAAGTAGTTGGTTCTAAACATTCTTTGATTCCGCAATTACATGAAAAAACTTCTTGCATGTGACCACCATGACCAAACTCACCAGCAAAACCATGTTCACCAGTAACTAGCTTACCATCCAAAACGATTGCTCCACCAACTCCAGTACCAAGGATATAAAAAATTTCAGAATTATATTTAGAAGCAGCCCCGGTTCAAAACTCACCAAGCGCGGCAGCATTGGCATCGTTTAAAACATAGACCGGTTTGTCAACAAATAATTTCTCTAATTCTGCTTTTAAATTAAAATCAAACCAATTCAAGTTTCCTGCAATCTTAATAATTCCGTTTTTGTGATCAATAAACCCTGGTGAATCAAACCCAATTCGTTCAATATCAGTTTTATAGTCATAGCCCCATTCTTTTAAACTTGCCATAACTTGATCAACCAAATTAGGAAGTAAATTACTCATGTCGTTTTTGATTACACCTTTTTGCTCAATTTCACCATATTGATTAATAACGCCAAACTTTGCAGATGTTCCGCCCAAATCAATACCTAGTACTTTTTTCATACCCAACCTCATTTCCTGACATTCTTCTATTATAAATAATTAAAACACTATTTCACTTGAAAACAAACAGTTTTTCTTTTAAATTAATGCCCTTCTTGACTCAACTAATAAATTAGAATTCTTCACGGGAACAAAATACCAAACCTCATCTCCAGGATGAAGAAAAAAACTAACTCAACCCAACTCTTGAACGAAAATATCAACCTTTTGATACCAAAGTTTTTCACTCAGAACAACTTGTTTTTGTTGATAATTTGCCTGAGATAACAACCCAGGATGGAGCGTAGTAAAATTTTTGGTCAAATAACTTTCAAAATTAGCTGGTTTAGTACGATGAAGGTTCACCATCGGGTTTTGATAAAAATGCACATCCCGGGGTGAACTTAACTTTAAAGTTAAAGCAAATAAATTACCATAAACAAAAGTTTGGGGTTGGTTAATCTGAAAAGTTACTTGTTTTAGTTCTTTTTTGAAATAAAGATATTTTAACTCTGACGGGGCAATTAAAGAACTAAAGGAGTTTGTTTCGATGATCCCGGGTGTATCAATTAAGGTGATACTACCATATTCTAGTTTGATTAAATCAATAGTGGTGTTTAAAAAGGGTGATTCCACAATGCTTGGAGTTTGATTTAAAAAAGTGATTAAACTATTTAAAATCGAAGATTTTCCTACGTTGGTTCGGCCAATAAAGTAGTTATTTTTGAACTTTTTTACAGTTTTTAATAATTGGTCAATTCTCTGCTTATTGACTTTAGAGAAGAAAATAATTTCCCCATGTTTCAAAGGGGTAGAAATAAATAAAGTTTCTAAATAAGTTTTAATTTTCTCTAACTTCACTGCTTTTGGTAACAAATCAACTTTATTGACAACAATTGTGCTCTTGTTTGGATTTAAACTTTTTTCTAAACTAGCAATCCGACTAGCATTCAAATTAAAAATGTCTAACAAGTAAAAAAAATGATCATCTTCAGTCTGTTTGTGGATTAAATCCACCACTTGTTGTTCAAACTTTGCTTCATCAATAGTGGTATCAATCACAACCAGGTCATTATAGTTTTTAATCCGAAAGCATCGGTGACAATAATCCCCTTCAATCTTGGGAGTATAACCTCAATTTTGAGAATCAATAGTTTGTAATTCTCGGCCACAACCCTTACATTTTTTCATCAACGACCCCCTTATTATCCTTATTAACTCCATAAACATAAATAAAGTTGATCAAATATAGCAATTTTAAAACATCGTTTTGGCAATGACGGCGCACTTCTCTAATTTTTTCATTATAACTATTAAACTGCTCGACGTCGGTGAACGCGGGAGTAGTATAAAACTCCAAAGCACTAATACATAATTGGTAGATATTGGTTTTTTCTGCTAAAAAATTACCTTGATAATAACTAGCGAAATAATCAAAGAATTTGGCCAAACCGGGTAACTGCACTGTTTTTTCACCCATTTTTCCTGGTTTTAAATTTTTTTGGTTGTAAAACTCGGCACCAGTTTGATTAAAATTAGTAAAGCTAAACCCGTTTTCTAAGGTTTTATAAATATCAAAAGTATTATTTCAATTTTTTGCGTAGTTTTCGAACGAAAGAAAAGTTCAGTAGTTTTATGACTTAAAAGCGTTGGGTGCTGATTAATTCAACGTTCTAAAATTCTAACATCATTACTTTGTCCAGCAAAAACTAAGGTTTTAATCTCCTTAGTTAAACAAGTATTGACAAAAGAAGTTAACATTTTATCCATTGTCTTTTTAAAGTCAAAGTGCTTTTGTTCGTACCTACGGCGCACATAAAGGGTGGAAATCGTCTTTTTATTCTTTCGTTGTAATAAATCCATATAACTTTGAGCAAAAGAAAAAGACAAGGTGTAAATCAATGAAGGTTCTGCTTCGCTATAAAGTTGATGGTCAAAATTGCCTTTATCATGAGAACGGTTAAAAAATTCTGTATCCATAATTACTACGGGGAATTTAATTATTTTTAATAAATGTTTTTTGACCAAGTTTTGATCGACATAAAACTTTTGGTATTTGTTCAATTTATAATGATCGCCCTCTTGTTTAAAATCGGTCTTCTTCATCATAACCTCAATTCTATATAGTTGATTGCGAACCCAAATTATATATAATATGAATTATATAAGAAAGTTAGGTTAGTTTTTACATGAAAATTTTTAAAAATTCAATTGATCAGGCAACAGTAAACTGAACCCAAGAAACAGTCAAACGTTTAGTGCAACATATTCAAAGTGACTTTAGTAAGATAGATCACGATTCTGAATTATCTCTAGAATTACCAAACATTGTCATTGATAAACACGAGTTAACTAACGAACTAAATCAAATTGCCCGTGAGGCATCCTATTTAAAAAGTTTTTCTGATGCAGTCAGCTTTATTAATAGTCAGAAGATTAACATTACCAATAAAGACGGACAAATTTCTCTAGGTGATTTACAAAACTTAGTTCAGTTTAACCCCGCCACAGGAATTGCCCCCCCAATGGCAAAACTAATGATTAAAATTGAATTTGGTCGTACTTTTAATCAAGCCAGTAAGATCTTGGATTTCATTCGTGATTTGCAAAATAAAATCGGTAAAGAAGAGGCGGTGAAAGAAATTGATCCTGTTGATGTCGAATACCTCTTAAACAAAGGAATTAAGGCAATTGGTACTGATATTGTAAGTTATATTGAAAAAAATAAAAATAATAAGGATAAAGATATTAGTAAGGATATTAGTGAAGAAGTGGCCGTGATTAATTCTCCAACCGCTACTTGGGCTGAAAAGACTCAGGCTAAAGATGTTATTGTAATGTTTGCTGATAGAAGTTATCAAAGTTATGTTAATAACAATTTGTCAATTGATACTTTATTAAATATTGAAACTAAACAAAAAGAGTGAAAAGAATTTATTGCTATTTCTGCTTTAATTAATCAATTAACCTTAAAAATTGATTTTGGTGATTGTCTCTTGAAGCAAATGCAAAATGATGCTAAGGTTGAGTAATTACTCAACTTTTTTTATGAACGCTTTTCCTTTGGTTGTAAGCATTCGTCCCTTATTAGTTCTAATGACATATCCTTCTCCGACTAAATAAGGTTCAATCATTGATTTAATCATTTTTCAAGGAACGTTTAAGCGTTGCATAATGTTTTCTAATCCTAATGGCGAGGATGCAGCTAATACTTGTAAATATTTTAAATCATCACTAGTTAATCCTTGTTCATAAAGTCCCATTTGGTGTAAAACTTGCTGAAGATTTGTTTGATCGTTAAGATTTTTAATTTTTCCTGTTAAATAAAAATCATTAATTCTTTTTGTTAAATTAATAGCAATTCGTGGGGTTTTGCGCGCATAGTTCCCCAGAAAAGTTGCCATGGTTAAATTTAAAGGTAAATCAATTGTTTGCGCATAACAGTTAATTATACGGCCAATTTCTTCGCTACTATAATTATCTAGACCTAAATAAATCGGGAAGCGGTTAAGAAAGGGGGGAGCAAGTTGATCTAATTCTGTGGTTGCAGTTATTAAGGTAAAAGGCGGGAGGTTAATTTGGATATTTTTAGAATTGTATTCTTGACCAATAATCAAACTAATTTTACCTTCATCAAGTACTGGATAAAGAACTTCACTAACCCGAGTGCTAATTGCGTGAACTTCATCAATAAAAATAATTTCATTTGGTTTAAGAATTGTTAAAACCGAAATGATATCACTTGGTTTTTGTAAATTCACTCCGTTAAGAATATGAAGTTTTACTTTCATGACCTTGGCAACTAATTTCGCTAAAGTGGTTTTGCCCATACCACTTTGCCCATAAATCAAGGTATGATCAAGTGGTTTTTGTAAAATCATTGCTGATTGAACATACATTTTCAAATTAGCAATAATCCGCTTCTGTCCTTGATACTCTGACCAAACATCACTAACTTGATTCATTATTTTTTCCTCCTAACCGAGATAATAAAAACTGCAAACATTCTTCATCATTTCAACTTAAATCTATTTCTTTAATTACATTTAACACCTTAATTCGTGGATAGCCGAGGCGAATTAAACAGCCAATTAACCGATTTTCACGAGAAGAATAAGTTAGGTCAAAGAGGCTTTTTTGAAGTTTTATAATGATATTTTTAGCTATTTTACTGCCAATTCCCTTTAATTCAACCAGTTTAGTTTCATCATTAGTTTTAACAATCACCAAAATTTCTTGATAAGTGTAACTTTCTACTAATAACTGTGCACTTTTCAACCCAATTCCAGGAATTTTCAATAGCTCTTGAAATAAAATTCGTTCGTGTTGATGATAAAAAGCTAACCAAATCGTATTGAATTCATTTTGATAAACAAATAAATAAACTTTTTTAGTTAAAACTTGTTCTTTATAAATAATTAACTGATAAGTAAAGATTTGATCTTGAACCACAAAATAGAGCCTATTTTCTTCTAGATAATGGTTGGATGAATTTAATAAGAGACTGTCGAGCATTTTTACCCCACTAAAGAATAGGGTAAAAAACAAAAAAAGTACCAAATATGCCTTGGTACTTTTAAAATTATGTAATAAACATTACTTGTATCGACGATTTTGTTTTTGTTTGTAGATACGTTTTTCTTTTTTACTTAAGTAATATTCCCTTTTTCTAGCTTCAGCTTTGTTTGCTGAGGCCACTTTTTGGAAACGTTTTAAAGCTTTGTCAATTGGTTCACCTTCGTGCACAATTACGCTTGCCATGATCTATTTCACCACCGATTCATTTCCCTTATATTATACCTGAAAAATCGGTTAAAACTAAACAAATTAAGTGGGTAAAAACCATCAGAAAGACTTATTTTTTCTTAGTTTTTGAAGTTTTAGTCTTCTTTGCTTTGCTAGTCTTTTGCTTTGCTAAAGCACGTTGTTGCTTATATTCTGCTTTTCTTTCTTTTTGTAAAGCTTTAAGTTTAGTTTTAAACGTTGCTTTTTCTTTTTTCATCAATTCTTTTTCTGGTTTTAAACCATCAAGTTGTTTTTGATAATCGTCCTTTAAAGTTGCTTTTTCTTGCTTATCACTAGCTAACTTTAAGGCCAATTGGTAGTCAGTTTTTGCAATTTGACGTTCTTGTTTATGACTCAAGGCTCACATTTTCACTGTATGTTTGTATTTTAGTTGATCAATCTCACTTGTATTTAATAACTGATCTTCTTTAAATTTCCAATCGGCGTTAATCTTGTTAATTTTTTCAGCATGAACTAATTTTGCTTTAAAGACCTTGACGTTGTTATCAATCTTCGTTTGCAATTCTCGTGCTGTTGCACGATCTTTTTTATCACGCGTAGTTTTAACAAGGATTCTGAAACCCTTTTTCAAGTTCTTCAGATAAACCTGACGGTTTTTATCCTCGTTGCGCATTCTCACAATGCCTTCAATCATTTCTAAATATTCAATACTTTCACCAGAAGCAACTTCAATTGTATACTTGTGGTCTTTTTGTAAGGTTTGGTTTAATTTATCTTGGGTAAAGGCATTATTAACCACTAATTCTGGTGATTTCACCGTGACAATAACTTGATCTTTAGTTTTCAACTCGACATCAGCGATGTTTTCTAAACCGCCAAAGTAAAGTACTAATCCATCATAATCTTCTTTAATACGTTGGTATTTTGAAGTAGAAACCCCAATGCCTTGTTCTGCTGCTTTTGAACCCGGCGCAGCAAATTCAAACCGAATAAAGATTCATCTAAATAATGGGAACGCAATTGCTGCTCCAATTAGACCAAGAATAAATGGTATGTAAATATGAGTTTGCGCAACTGCATCATGTTTTCTCGTGGCAGTTGGAATAATTCCGTTAACCACGAAGTCTAACAATCCTTGGGAGAAAGTTGAACCTAATCTCACTTGGAACAAGTTCGCTGCCCCAAAGAATAGTCCAAAGAAAGGCGCGTAGAAACCAAAGAAGATTAGTGGCGCTGAGAAAGCAAACAAGAATTCGATTGGTTCAGTAATTCCTAAACCAACACAAGTTACAACTGCTCCCATGTAGTAGCCAAATTTCTTTTTACGAGCTTCTTTATCTAAAGTTGATCACATAGCCATTCCCACAGTAGGAATGATTAATAAATCGTTGGCATATCCTCCAGAAATAAAGCGGGTAGTTTTTAGGTTAACTGCCCAAATATCACGAAGATCGAAGTAAGGGTTATTATTTACCAATTCTAAGGTGATAAATTGATCCCCCACAATCGTCCAGTTAATACTACTGTAAGCTTGAGTAAACAGATCGTTTAGCCAAGCGTTTTGTCCATCAGTTCCTTTGGTTGCTTCCAGAATACCGTTGTACAGTCTTTCTTGAATTGCGCTAAAACCATTAACTCCAGTTCCGTTAATTCCAATCGTATTTTTAATAAAATCATACAAAGTTGTACCATCATTTAACTTCAGACTGTTTAAGTAATTTGTGACATCATGGGCATAAAAGTTTAACTCTTGACCAATACCAGGAGTTAATCCTCCATAAATCCGTGCTACTGCAGCACCAACAATTTTATATTCATTGGCTGATAACTGTCCTCCAGCTGAAGTTCATCATAATGGTCCGTAGAACGCTGGGTGGGCTTCAAATGGTAGTAATAATCTGGTGACAATTCCATATAATAAGGAATCTAAACCAAAGGGTAAGTAACTCAACCCAATTCCGATATAACCAAGAGCATAGTTAACTGCTGGTCATACAATAATGAACGCACTAGCAACAATTGGGGCAAGCACGATATTTAGTAAAGCAACAAACTTTTCTCCTTCAAAGAAAGCAAAAGCAGTTGGTAATTTTAAATCTTTGAAGCGGTTATAAGTTCAGACGTAAATGAACCCTAAACAAATTCCTCCTAAAACTCCAGTGTTTAAACTTTCTAATCCTTGTCACGAGTTATGGATTAAGTATTCTTTGCCACCAAGCTCGCTGACAGCTCCTGTTCCCAATCCTAAGACGTTAGTTAGCTGGGTACTCTTTTCTAAACCATGTCAGAACCAAATTGAAAATTTGGTTCCATTAAGATCCCCACCACTTCAACGAATAAAAGGAATCGAAAAGGCAACAAAGGCAATATAAGCGAGTAACCCTGCATAAACCGCCATTCCTTTATTGCCAGTAAACCCAATAATAATTGCAAGCATGAAAAGCAACCCCATGTTAGAAAGAACGGTTTGACCCATCCCCTTTAAAACTAACCCTAAAGTAGCGACCCCTTCATTGCCAGCATATGTTAAGACAACTCCCCCAATAGCAGCGAGTAAACCAGCTAAAGGTAAAGTGACAACAACTAATCCTAATGAATTACCAAGCTTATGGAAAAAGGTTTTAGCTTTGGTTTTGTTATAACTTTTGACTAAAAACTCTTCTTGACTGCGGGCTAATTCATCAACGTTTTGGTCCTTAATAAAATCATTAACAGTTTTATTTGTAGCACCAACAACTTGTTGTTTAGACATCTTTTATCTTCCTTCCTCTATATATATTAATATAAAAGACTAAACGTCAAAAAAGTTAGAACTTTTCCTAACACTTAGTACCATTACATAATTTATAAAATTTTTCCAGACAATACAAGATGACACAGAGAATTTTCTGGTTTTTATTTTCCAGTGTTATTTCCAAAATTACTTATCAATTTCTTCTAACCCAACTCATATTTCTTCTTGAGTTAAATTATTTTTAATTTTAATCCGAATTTCTTCCTCATCAGTAACACTATTTTTAATTTGACTAGCTTGAATGATCGTTCAAACCCCTTCTTGATAAAAAATTTCTTCACCAATTGCAAAAACTTCTTCGATCATCGTCAATTCCTCATTAACTTCTGCTTGAATAGTGCCATCCTCACCACTTGAGGATTGAGAACGCTTAATAGTGACCAATTCTTGGTTATTATCAATTTCCAAATTATTAGAAATTGTTGGGGATGAATGATCAACTTTCACCTTGTTTAGCATCTTTGCGACACTATCTAAGGTTTTGATTTCTAAATCAGTTAATTGACCACTTAGTTCATCAACTTGTTGTGCTAAAGTCGTGTACTTTTCACTCAATTCGTTAATTGAAGTCAGAATCGTTTTTAACAAACCGCTGAAAGTTTCTTCCATATTATCGTTATACAAATTCCGAATATGAATTGAATCAGAAAGATCAGTCAATGCTTGCACAATCTTTTGTTCTTTATCGAGCAAATCAGCAACCGTGACTCCTGTTTCTTCGACTTCGCCAGTTTGGTTAATTTTCTTAACCTCTTCACCGACCACTCTCACTTGAGTATGTTGCAGTTTACTCATCATTTCATCATACTTTTGACGATCACTTTCACGAGTATTTAAATCACTTGCAAAAAAAGTGGTCGCATTATCAAGTAAGGTAGTGTCGGTTTTGGTTTCGCCATCACTTGTAACAGGATGGTCATAGCGATAATCCATTTTATTTAAAAACTGTTCAAACGCAACACTAGTATCCTTATCATTCTGACAAACCGACGCTAAAAACTTCACATAATTGTAAGTAATCTTTAGCAATTCTTTATCAAAATCTTGTAAAAAGAAGTTTAAATCCCGCATAACTTGACGCGGCTCTTTCCCCTCCCTAACTTCAGTTAAAATCTTTTCTTGAAGTGCCGGGGTTAAACTAGCAATAATTTTTTTCCGAATTGGTGTCATTAAATTCTCCCTTATCGTTTATGTTCTAATTATCTATAAATTGATTATAACGGTTTGTCTGTCAGAAAACCCCACCAGTTAAAAAATGCTGTGAAAAAAAACTTCTTTTTAAAGAAGTTTAATAAGTAATATTTATTTAATTACTTGACGAACTTTTTGGATTGATTCGTTTAAAGTTGCACAAGATTGGTTAAATTGCGCTTGTTCTTCTAAAGTCAAATCTCATTGCACAATACTTTCTCACCCTTGAGCAGAAATAATTGCTGGCACCCCAATGTATAAATTATTATTTTGATACTCACCACTTAGTTTTGCCCCAACCATTAAAGTTACCCGTTCATCATCGAGAATAGCTTTGACAATTCTGGTTAAACAAGCACCAATTCCATAAAAAGTAGCTCGTTTTAGTTCAATAATTCGGTGCGCCATGGTAATTGCTTGATTACGAGTTTCATCCAACTCTTGTTGAGTAATTTTATTACTTTCAAGATATCTACTCAAAGGCTGACCCAAAATTGTTGCTTGTGACCATACAGGCACTGATGAATCGCCATGTTCTCCGATTAAAAAAGTTTCAACATCAACGGGGGCAACTTCTAATTTTTCTCCAATTAATCTTCTTAAACGAGCCGAGTCTAAAGTAGTACCACTCCCCACAACCTTGTGGGGGTCAAAACCAGTGACTTCTTGATACACTAAAGTCATAACATCAACTGGATTGGAAGCAATTACACTAATCCCTTTAAATCCAGAAGCTTTTACTTCCAAAGCAATTGATTTCATAATTTTGGCATTATCAGCAACCATATCTAAACGACTTTCACCTGGTTTTCGGGGTCGTCCCGCTGTAATTACTAAGACATCAGCATCCTGACAATCTTGATAATTTCCCGCCTTAATGCTAGTGAAGGGCACAGGGATCACAGCAGCAGTATCAGCTAAATCTAATGCGTTTCCTTCAGCAGCATCCACAAAAGCGTCAATTAGCACATACTCATCAGCAATTCCTTGATTAATTGCCGAATATAAAAAGGAAGTTCCAACTGCACCCGCCCCCACCAAAACAACTTTGTTTGCGGTGTTTTTCATTCTTTTTTTATCTCCTATCATCAATTGTTTTTTCTTACAAAAAAACATTACGTCTTGATTATATAACGATAAACAACAATCTCAGAAAGTTTTCTAAAATCTTTTCCTTGCGATTTTTTGCCCCAAGTTAGCTTATAAAAAGAGTGAATTTTCTGATTCAACTAGTTGAGAAATTGATCCATAAGGATTGTCGCGACCACCCTGCACTCACTTAAAGACGGGCAGGATTAAAAATTTGCTAATTAATATCATTGATATTTGGGCAAATAAAATCCCAATCCCGGTTCAAAACATACTAAACCCCAAATCACTTCACCAGTGACTCAATGAAACTGCCAAAGAAAAGAACATATCTAAATAAAAGATTAAAGCAAGCACAAACCCGATCCTACGTCCCTTTACTACCCGTTTATCAGGATCATCTTTAAAAAGATAAACTGTTAAACAAATTCCAAAAGTTGCCACCATATGACCACTGGGAAAGGCTCCTTCATCAGGAATTGAGGTTGCTAATAAGTTATTATCTCCGTTTCAATTTCCTTGCCCAGTCGCTTTAAACCAGGGATAAGTTTGGTTTGAAGCGAAGTAATTTCAACCAACTCGCGGGTTATTAAAAATGTCACGAGAACTATTTTCAGGAAAATTGAAGTAATAATGGTTATTAATGGCAATCTGATCGTCAGAATGATTTTGGTTCCAATTATCAACTCAAGTTTGCACGAGTTGTCGTTGATTTTCAACATACTGGTAATACCGTTCCCCAAACAAGGTTTTTAATTGTTCGTCAGTGTAAGGATCAGGGTTAAACCCAGCGTTGCGCGATCAAGTAGTTGGGCTTTGATCAAGATAATGGGCAAAGCGTTCTGGGGCTTGGGTTTGCATTTTGGCAAATAAATCTCCAAACCGAATGTTATACAAATACGGACGACCAAAACCGATTTTTAAAATCAAAACCGGAATATAAATAAAAGCAATACTTAGTAGGGCAATACAAGCGCGTTTTCAGTATTGATTAGCTAAGAAGTCGTGGCGACGGGCTAGTTTTCAGTGTACATATCAAGTCGCGGTTCATAAATAAGTCAACTGGATTGTTAAAGAAAGGATGAAGCCAGGAATTAAATAACTTCACCCGGTTTCAAACCAATACCAATATCCCCGGCCAAACCCTTGGTCACCAAAAAAGAAGGTAACAGATCGCAATGTGACTCCAGCAGTTCATCCTGATGACATGAGCAAATAAACCCAAACAGAAGTGGTGTGATAATGGGCAAACCAACCGTGCGGGCGAGCTTTTTTCATTGCTAAAAGAAAGGATTCAACAATGATATAACCCATCGGAAAAACAAAAGTAATCACCCCTTCAAAACCATCTAAAACACGAAACATGGTTCAAAACTTAACAAATTTATTATCCATAATCTGGTCAAGAGTTTCAGAAAACTTCAAGTCTAAAGCATAATCACTGGTGATTATTCAACTAATTAAACCAAAAATACAAAAAATCCCTACCACTCCCATTGCGACAAGATTCTCTCAAGCATAAGGGTTTTTATTTTTTTTCAACATTTTAATAAACACCTTTCTTTTTGTTGAAACTAAAAAATGACAAGAAAAGAAACAAGTTGCTCTTTTCTTGTCAAATTTATAATTATTTTTTTCTTAACGGGTTAACCCCAATTTGATAAACACTTTGTTTTGAAAGTTTTTTAGCATCAAGAGAATTAATTTTTTGTTGTGGAGGATAATGTCTTCATAATTTCTTTTTACAATAAGGTTTAGTCACCGCTCAAGGAGTTGTTTTGATTCAAGCAGTTTTAGGTACTAAAGTAAGCTTTTGTGGTGGTTGTCTTCAACTCTTTACCCATTTAAAGAACGGGTTAATTAAAATTCTTGTTCCCAAAATTGTTATTCCATAAGCAATTAATAATGCTGGTCCTAACCAAAACATCGTAAAACCTAAGTCGCTTCACCAGTGACTCAATGAAACTGCTAAAGAAAAGAACATATCCAAACAGAAAATCAAACCAACAACAAACCCAATTCTCCGACCAATCACAACACTTTTTTTCTGGTCATCTTTAAAGATATAAACTGTCATACAAATTCCGAAAGTAGCTGCCATATGCCCACTAGGAAAGGCTGATTGGTGGGGAATTGCTTCTTTTAACAAGCTGTTATGACCCTTTCACGCTCCCCACCCGGTTGGTTTATATCAAGGGTAAGTTTGGTTTGAGTCAAAGTAATTTCAACCTGTTCGCGGGTTATTAAAGAGGTCACGAGAACTATTTTCAGGAAAATTAAAGTAATATTTGTTAATTAAAGTAATTTGGTTATTAGGATGATCAGTATTTCAATTTTGAATTCACTCTTGAATATAAGCTTTACGGTTTTGCACGTATTCAAAATAACGGTCCCCAAACAAGGTTTTTAATTGTTCATCAGAATAAGCATCAGGGTTGAAACCATAGTCTCAGCCACCAATTCCCCCTTGGTTAAGATAGAAGGCAAAGCGTTCAGGAGAATCAGTTTCCATTCGGGTTAGTAAGTCTGCAAACCTGATATTGTACAAGTATTCCCGACGTAAACCAGATTTAAAGATTGTAATTGGAATATAAATAAACCCGATAGTTAGCAAGGCAATACAAGCGCGTTTTCAGTATTGATTAGCTAAGAAGTCGTGGCGACGGGCTAGTTTTCAGTGTACATACCAAGTCGCGGTTCATAAATAAGTCAACTGGATTGTTAAAGAAAGGATAAAGCCAGGAATTAAATAACTTCACCCAGTTTCAAACCAATACCAATATCCCCGGCCAAACCCCTGGTTACTGAAGAAAAAGTAAACTGATTCTAGGGTAATTCCTGCACTTCATAAAGCAGCCATTAATAAATATATTCAAGTAAAAGAAGCATGATAATGAGCAAACCAGCCGTGCGGACGAGCTTTTTTCATTGCTAAAAGAAAGGATTCGGCAACAACAAACACCATTGGTAGAATGAAAGTAACCACTCCTTCATACCCATCCAGTACCCGGAACATGGTTCAAAACCGAATAAACTTATACTTCATTCCGCTATCCAAAGCTTCAGAAAATTTTAAATCTAAAGAATAATTACTAGAAACAATTCAACTAATTAAACCAAAAACACAAAAAATCCCTACAACTGCAATTGCAATAATATTTTCTCAATAATAAGGTTGGTTTTTGCTTTTGGTCATTTTTATAATTAAAACTTTCTATTTAAAATTTAAAAACTAAGGAAAATTATATCATAAAAACCAATTATTCCTATTTTGTTGTTTGGAATTATTTTAAAATGAAACTATTTTTCAACCTCTTCTAATGTTGACTCATTCAAAGCAGTTTGGATTTCTACTTTCAAATCCTCAGCAATGTCTGGGATAACTTCTGTCTCTCTTAACAGTGATTGTGCTTGACTAGTCCGCTTGATTCCTTGCTCTGAATAAGCGATTGGGGCAATTTCATCTTGTGTGGTAGTTGCTTCCAAACGCTTGTTTTCTTGTTGGTAAAGATAAATTTGTTCATTCACTCGACTCATTGACTCAAGGATTGAAGCGCCAATTAAACCCAAGATTTCGATACCATAAAACGGAGCAAAAACAATCAAGACTGTTTTAGCAGGGGTTAAAGTTAAAGTAAAAATCAAAGTAACTAAACCAAAAAGCACCCCACCAAAATAAGCACCTATGGCTGAATAAAGTAACTTTAAATCTTTAGTGGTATGTTCGTAGGTGGTTTTTTTCTTTAAATTCCAGCGAATTAATAAATAAACCCCGATTAAAAAACCACCAAGAAGGATTAAAGTTAAACTCACTCCTTGGAAAGCGACTTGGTTGTTGTGAAAGATGTTCTTTCAAGCTTGTAAAAACCCTAACAACGGACCAGTGAATAAAAACACCGCCGCAATTGTAGAAATATATTTAGCTAAGTTATAAGTTTTTGTGTTCACGTTTATAAACTACCTTTCCCTTCGCAATGGTTTGTTCCACTACTAAATCACTTGATAAAATCACAAGATCAGCATCCATTCCTTCAGCGATTACTCCTGTATGATCAGCAATGTTTAATTGTTTAGCAATGTTGGTGGCACTCATATGAGCTAGTTCAACCATCGGAATTTGGCACAATTGTCCATAAGTACGAACATTGTGATCAAAACCAGCAGGAGAAGCCGCCAGCGTATCAGTACCTTTTAAAACTACTTTCAACCCTTTTTTTGTGACTGGTAAATCACCTAAAAGGTAATCACCATCCTTCATTCCCTTAGCAATCATTCCATCAGTTACAATTACAATCCCTTTAAATCCTTTAATTTTATAAATCATTTCTAAAACTAGAGGATCTAAGTGAATTCCATCAGAAATTACTTCACATAAAATATCATCACGGTCAAGAGCAGCAACCACTAGTCCAGGGTGATGATGGTCAACCCCACTCATTTGGTTAAATAAATGGGTAACATGACGTACTCCTAACGGGTATTCTTGCTCAAGAAATTGTTTAGCACTAATACTACAGTGTCCTGTGCTGGGAAGAATGTTGTTTTGCATTAATCATTTCGTATAACTCCCATCCTGTTCTTCGGGAGCGTAAGTAACAATTTTTAGGTTATGGCTGGTTAACTTGTGTCATTGTTGGGTTAACTTAATGTCAGGTTTTTTTAGTAATTTAGCGTCATGAGCTCCTTTTTTGCTAGGAGCAATAAAAGGGCCTTCCATATGCGCCCCTAGACAAGTGGCTTGTTCGCCCTGATTAAATTCAAGCATGAACTTCCCAAATTCAGCATAATACTGGTTATTTTGTTCAACTCCGTTAGTGACAGAAGTCAAACAAAAACTGGTAACTCCTTCTTGGGGGGTTTTTTTAGCATATTGAACATAATCTTCAACCCGACCACTTTCAAAAGTAATGCCATACCCGCCGTGGACATGGCAATCAATAAAGCCAGGCATGATTCATGCTTGCTGGACATCAACTCCTTCGTCAGAAGTTTCTCCTGGACAAATTTTAACGATCTTATCATCTAAAATTTCCATTCATCCCTTGATGACTTGGTCAACTAAAACAATTTGGGCATTTTTAATAATCATGACAAGTCTCCTTACTGGCAACTAATTGCTCTTTTATTTTACTGGTTAAAGTTGTTTTTCGCACAATATTTTTTTTGTTAATTCCTTGATAGAAAGTATCAAAGTCACCAAGAATAGTTAAACTTTTCTTGGCTCTAGTAATTGCTGTATAAATTAATTGGTTGGTCAAAAACGCTTGGTTCATTCCTTTTTCTAAGACTAAAATCACGTTTTGATATTCACTACCTTGGGTTTTGTGAACACTACAAGCATAACTCAAACTTGTAAAGTTGAAGTTATCAGCATGAAACCGTTTGGTTAAATCATTAAATTTAACTATCGTGTCCTCTAAGTGATTATTAACCAAACTAAGCTTTTCGATGATTCCCACATCCCCATTACTTAACCCTAAATCACTATCATTAACTAAATACATAATCTTGTCATCTTGACTAAAATACAAGTTCTTTTTTATTAAAGTTTGAGCAGTTAAAACTTCTGGTCTTTTTTTTAAAACCTTTTCTTGATAACTGCGCTGTAAAATTGCATTTAAAGTATTAATCCCTAAATCACCTTTATAAAAAGGGGCGATTACCTGGATGTTGAGTAAGTTTGTTGCTGGAGCACTTTTAACAAACTCACAAAAAAGTTTTTCAAGAATTTTTGCTTGTTCTTCGGCACTTTGATCAAAAATAACGCGAACATTACTCAATGCTTTTAAATCATCAGTGGTTTGAATTTCTTTATTTAAAACCCGGTAAGCCAAATCAATAATTCCATTACCATTCTCTTGGCGATGAGGATTATTTAGACACACTTGACTTAACTGTTCAACTGCTAAGAGGTTAGCGAACACATCACCATACCCCACACTTGGTAACTGGTTTTGATCACCAACCAAAATAATTTTTTTCACCCGTTCGCTCGCCTCACTCACCCGTGCAAACAAGAAGTTTTCAATCATGGAAGCTTCATCAAGAATCAAACAATCAAAATCAAATTGATGATCATGATTAAACCGAAACGTTTTGTTTTCTTCTGCACCTAAAAGTTTGTGAATTGTGGTCGCTTTTAAATGGTCATCAATCTCGTTTAACCGGGCACTTGCTCGCCCGGTTGGTGCGGCAATGCGAATATCAATTTGATCATTTAAATAGGTTAAAAGCTTATAAATCCCTTTAATCACTGTAGTTTTTCCCGTTCCTGGACCTCCTGTCAAAAGTAATAAATTTTTCTCAACTGCCATTCTTAACGCTTGTTGTTGTTCTTGATCATACTTAAATTCTGGTAATTTCAGTTCAAATGCTAACTCTGTTTCAACTTTAATAATCAAAGAATCAAGTAATTCTTCTTTAACTAACAACCCTTCTTGGGTTGTGGCCCGTTGTTTGATTGTTGTGGCAATTAAATTTTCATCATTTCAAGATTCTGCAGAATAAATTTTTTGGTCGACAAAACAAAGCAACTTGAGTTCCTTCGCTTTTAGCAATCCTTGATAAATTACTTCAGGGTCAAACTGGTGGGTATAATTTTGCAACCTAGTTGTTAAACTCTTTAAATTCGTATAAGTATTACCAGACTCATACAAAAGTTCTTCACTTTGGTTGTGCGCTGCCCAAGCAAGACGTTTAGGATCATCAGTCGTTAGTTTTTCAAAATAAACCGCTACTTTTTCCACCTCACTAAAAGGGGTTAAATGATGCAGATAGGCATATTCATAAAAACTATTAGTTAAAATTTCATTAACTTCTGCATCACTTTCACTGTGTTCTTTTAAATAATTATAAAAATCAATTTTAAGGTTTTGTTCGTAAAAAGTTTTGGTTAACTGGTTTTGATTCACAATGTCAGCCAAAACGTGTTGGATTAAAGCAACCTTTTGCGAACTTAAACCTTTGACTAATGCTAAACTTTCAGGATCAGCATTGATTTTTTCAATCACATTTTCTTGATAATGTTCAGCAATTAAAGTTGCTGCTTGCATCCCAATTCCAGGGAACAAAGCACTTGAAAGGTAATTAATTGCTTGAGTTTTAGTTTTACCCACCCCCAGAGTGGCACTAAAAACATTAAAACTCTTTCCATACTTGTTATTCTCTTCAAATTCCCCAGTCAATTCATAGTTCACATGAGCGCGTAAACCACCAATTTGTCCCTTAATTTTTACTGAAGCATTATTTTGCTCATCACTTTTAAAAACCGCAACTCCCCATCCTCCTTGGTTTTGAAAGAGAAATTTAATAATTGTTCCCGAAAGGATTAAAGGTTGTGTTTCATTTTGTTCACTCATTTTTTCATCCGCTTTCTTTATTGCTTTAATTTTATCAAACAAGAATCAAGACAAACCTTAAACAAGAAAAAAGAGCGGACTAACCCACTCTTTTGGCAAAATATCTCAGTACTAGAGTGCACTTTAATTTGTTTAATAACTCTAAACCCATATAACAACAAAGATTTAGAATATCAATTTAAGCAGCGCTTCTAATTATCAACAAAGTGTTTTTAGAGCAATAAACACCCTGATTAAATTAGAATTAACCACTAACAAGCATAACCATAGTAGATGATGATGGTTAACTTTTTGGAGAGAAAAATTTAATAAAAAATATTAAAGAGAATTGTTTTAAGAAAATAATGTGCAGTTACCATTAAACCAAAAGTTAAAAATAAGAGAGAGCAAAAACTCTTGGACAGATAACCACTTGACCTCATTTCAATAAACACAGAATTCATGGCAATTCTGTTGTTAGAATAAAGAAATTAGGTCTTGACGAGCAATAGACATCACCTTTAGCGGCATAAATAAAGGTTTGAAAGAGAGCATCTAGGAATAAATCCTATAGAAATTTAATTAAGAGAACAATGCATTTACATTAGTTTATCAATACCTAGATTCAATTAAATTGTTTTACCAAACCTAAGGATAAAATTAGCAAGAATAGTGATTAAAACGTGAGATTAGAGAGAGAATTAGTTTTAAAAAATTCTTTTTTTACCGACTTAAACGCTGGCAAAACTAACTGAGGTAGAGTATCATAAATATTTAATTAGGCTAGAGAGAGCAAACCTAATTAGTAGAAACGATCAGTCCGAACAGATCTTGTTGATTGTCATTATCAATCAACTTCATCCACATATTTAAAACTAACTAAGAAATTAAGTTTATATCAAAAGTAAACGACTTGTGTATGTTTGTATTTTGTAGAGAGAATTGTTGCAATCCTTGAGCAGAAGATTGCTTTTGTATCATCAAAATGACTAATGGCGAGTTAATCAAGAATTAAAATGACGATTTTTTAATTAATGTTGGACGAAAACATTAACCTTTAAGTCCCACTCACCACCACTTGGTTATTAAACTTTATTATCTGTACAGGCTTCAGATCTTAATAAAGTTTAGTGATTTCAATAACTTTTTTGGCATCATTATTATTGAAAAGCACAATTTCTAGTAAGAAAAACTTGTAAGATACTTAAAACCAAAACTGATTTTGTTAATTAGTTTTGCAGAGCCTGAATAGCATTCACATGCCAAACATCCATTACTTGTCCAAAGACGGAGTAATGTTGATGACTAAAAGTCATAACTCACAATCTTGAATCATGAATCCAAAGCTAATTAATCAGTAAGGTTTAGTGGTGATCCACTTGTTTTAACCATTAAAAACAGTAAGAAACAAAGTACCTTAACAGTTTATATCCTGAGATAATTTACCGATTCGCAATTAATTTAAAACTTTGCAAAGTTTTACAGAAATTAACTTGTTAACAAAAATAACCATTTCTGTTATCGTCAATTCCACAGAAATTCTTTTTAAAATTTCTCCTTAATTGCTAATTTTAGTATTACACTTTTTCGTCCTGAAAACACCAAAAAAGATTAAAAAGTTGTATTTTAAGAAAAATAGCAAATATAAACCTTTTTATTTTGATACTTATTTTTAGTTTTCCACAAACAATAACTTTTTCCAAAAATTAAATAGTTTTTAGAAAAATCTCTAATTAGTAATCGTCAGTGTTCCTTCATTGAACCCTAAACTAATTCTCCTCATGATTTTATCGTTTTTATCTCAATCAATCAAAACTTTCTCATTGATTCGATTTTAATTGATCTATTTGCTTTTAGTTTTACTGCTCATTTTAAAGAAAGCTGTCGCAATTCCACCAGAAGAAATTCCTAAACCAAGAACTAACAAGACGTAATCTGCAGCCATTAGCGTCGCAGAAAAATTATCTTTAGGATTAACAAAAGTTGAACCAGTTTTTCGATCATCGATTATTAAAGTACCAGAAGCAGTAATAAACAGCGAAAATGCCGCGATCATTAAACCAGCCCCAATGATTTCTAAAAATAAGGCCACTCCGCCCAAAGCAGCATTAGTTTTAGACATTTTTCCTAAGAAGAAACCAGCCAATGGTAATGATAGTGCTGAAAAACTAACCACTAAACCCGCAATTCCTAAACTATAAATATCTAGCATCTTTCCTGAAGCGTGGTTCAGATCACTTAATTTTGCAGTATGTAAAATCGAATAACCATCGCCTCCATCAGTACTAGTAGCAAAACCAATTAGTTCAAAAGCAATTAATGAGAACACTAAAAAACCCAAAATTCCTAAAGTAGCTCATAACATGCGAAAGTTAATTTTCATCTTCTTTTTCCTTTTTATTTTAATTATCTTTAAGTATAAAACAATTCCCACTTAGTAAACAGAGCAAATTTTAATTCACTTACTTTTTGTTTGGTTAAAATACAGTCAAATAAGGGTTTTATTCTCATAATAAAATCACTCCTAAAAGTGATTTTTATCGTTATTTAATTGGCGTACTACTTTGGTTGAAAGCACCAATAGTAATCGTTTGGTCATCATCAATTTCTGATAGAATCGGGTTTGGTCCAACTGGTGAAGCAGCAGCAGCAATTGGTTCTTGTTGGACTACTGGTTTTGTATTAATAGTTTGATCATTTAACTTGGGATTAGTAGTTGAAGTTGCACCAGTTGAAGCAGAATCGCTTGATGTTTTGGTTGGCGATTGAGGATTAGTTTCTTTGTTATTTTTATTAAGTATTTTAGCGGTTCAAAAGTTGAAGTTGAAGAACCCACGGGTGATGCCAGCTAACGCAATCAATCATCCAATAACTAAAACCACCACGATGCCTGCAATCGCTCCCCCATTAACTTTATAAGTATCTAATCCATCAAAACTGTTAAAGTCACGAATAAATAGTCCGATTCCCGCAAACATTAAGACTGCTGCAAGAACTGTGAAAACCATTGGAATAATTCCTAATCATTGGGTTAGTTTTCGACTTGGACTTCAAAACATCATCACAAAAGGAACGATGATGGTGATTCAAGCAATAACAATCCCAGCAATTGTTGCTCCATAAGTGGGATTATAATCAGTCAAATTACCAATCGGAATTAATAAAGAAACCGGAGCTCCTAAAACAGGTTTTGTTGAATCTTTTACCCCAAAACCCATGCTGACAAAAGCAATTAAAGCTAACGCACCAAACAAAAGAATTCCGGTGATTGGATAAAGCATTTTTCAATCAACTTTATGTTTCTTTCTGGTTTTTACTTTTTTTTCTACAGTAGTATCGTTTTTCATTTTTCTGTACTCCCTTTTTTATCTTTCTTTACATTATAAAGGTTTTCTCATTAAGTAACTAATTTAAACTTCATTATTGTCGTCATCAACTAATAAATCATTAAAATTTAACTGGGTTTCTTCTTCACTATTCTTTGTTGTTACATCAAAGTCAAAGTCACCAAGAAGTGAAGAACCTAAACTATTAACTTTCTTTTCAATATCTTCTTGTAATTGCAAATCAACTTTTTGCTTTGGTTGCAAGGTTACTTTTTTAGTTTGTTTGACCTTTGCAGTTTTGGTTGCTGGGGGAATTGAAGGAGTTTGTCCCCCAAGATATTCTTGACTACCCAAAACTTTAGCGTGCGGATCAATAACTTCATGAACAACAATGTAAGCATCAACAATTTGTTTCATTGGTAATCGATTAGCTGTTGTACCTAATTGACTAACTTTGGTTTGTTTAATTGGCAAGATTTTAATGTCATCATCAGCATTTAATAAAACAAGTTCATCATCTAAATTAACATTAAAAACCCTGCTCACCATTTCTTCTTTACTTTTTAAAGGCGTGAATAACTTGATGCCTTTCTTAGGACGAACATATAAGGGTAGTTGGTCTTGACCCAGACGTTGGTAGTTATCTTGTTGAGTTAAGAACAAAACTTGCTCTTGCTCAGTTAAAGGCACAACCCCAGCAATTAAATCATCCTTACTGGAAGCTTTTACCCCCTTAGAGTTCAGCCCTTGAAGGGGCACATCTTCTAAACTGTAGCGCACGCCATAACCAACCTTACTGACCACACCCACATATTTAGTTTGGGGTGAGATTAAATTAGCACTAACTACTTCATCACCTTGACTCAGTTTCATAATTCGAAAACCTTTATTAAAACTTTTAGTTTCTAAATCACTGAGAACCACTCGTTTAGTCAACCCTTGCTTAGTTCCTAATAACAATTGGCCTTGGCCAGAAGCAAAATCGTGAAGACAAAAAGCGGTTAAAACTATTTCTTCACCACCCATTGTGGCAAACTCATTAATATGAATCCCGTTATCTTTTCATTTACTAAACCCCACTTTAAATAAGGGAATTGAGTAGTAGTTCCCTTGGTTTGAGACCGCGATTAATTGGTCCATATTTGAAACTTCTTGGTGATAAATCCAGGTATCTCCAGGTTTACGACCAAAAGTTTGGATTTCGTTTTTACCATAAACATCATTACTAATTGCTTTTAAATAACCGTCGCGAGAAAGGTAGAGATGTAAAGTTTTTTCCACAATGGTATCTTTAATTTCAACTTCTAAGTTTTCGACTTCTTTTTCAATTACCGAACGACGCGGGTGACCATAGGCGGCTTTAACTTGGTTTAAATCATCAATAATTGCTCGATTTAACGCTAAATCATCTTTTAATAAAGTTTTGTATTCTTTAATTAAACCCTTTAACTCTTTTTGTTCTTGTTCGAGTTTCCCAACATCAGTTGAAGTCAACCGGTAAAGTTGCATATCCACAATTGCTTGGGCTTGAGCTTGACTAAATTCATAAGCAGCAATTAAGTTGGTCACAGCATTACTACGGTTGTCACTAGCACGAATGGTTTTAATTACTGCATCCAAATCTTGCATCGCTTTAATCAAACCTTCAACGATTTCTAAACGATCCAGTGCTTTGGTGAGGTTATACTTAGTTCTCTTTTGATAAACATCAACATAATGATTAACATAAGAGGCAAGAATTTCTAATAAACCAACCTGACGGGGTTGTTTATTAATAATCACCACGTTGTTATAGTTATAAGAAATTGAAAGGTTAGTTTGTTTAAATAAAACTTTTCGTACGACTTCAACATTAGCTTTTGCACTTAAATAAATCGCAATTCGAATCGCGTGTTCTCTCCCTGACTCGTCAATGACTTCTTTGATTTCTAGTCCAGGATTATCATCAGCAATGATGCCAATATCTTTAACCAAATCTTGTTTAATTATTTCATAAGGAATTTCATCAATAATTAAGGCATGTTTCTCTTCGTGTCATTTCGAGTTTAGAATAACCTTCCCCCGACCTTTATGAAAGGCGTTTTTCACCCCCTCAACACCTTGAATAATTCCTCCCGTAGGAAAATCAGGACCCTTTAAAAGTTTCATTGCTTCTTTTAAAGTTAACTCGGGGTTTTGAATATAAGCAATGGTGACATCAACCACTTCGTTAAGGTTGTGTGGGGGCATGTTGGTGGCATATCCTGCGGCGATTCCTGTCGATCCGTTCACTAAAATATTAGGAAAATAAGCTGGGAGAACAGTTGGTTCTTTTAACTTATCATCATAATTAGGGGCAAACTCCACGGTTTCTTTATCTAAATCACTTAAGAGTAATTCTGAGATTTTTTGCAGTTTGGCTTCAGTATAACGGTATGCCGCGGCACTATCACCATCGATTGATCCGTTATTTCCTTGCATTCTGACTAACGGCACGCCCATTTTTCAATCCTGAGACATGCGGACCATCGCTTCATAAATCGAACTATCTCCATGAGGGTGGTATTTACCCATCACGTCTCCAACAATCCGGGCTGATTTAAGGGTTGGTTTGTTATAAAAGATTTTTAACTCACTCATCCCGTACAAAATTCGGCGTTGTACGGGTTTTAAACCATCACGCACATCAGGTAGAGCGCGGTCTTGGATAATATATTTCGCATAACGACCAAAACGATCTTCCATTAAATCATCAATCGGAAAATGAATAATTTCGTTATTTTTTGTTAAATCAGAATTTTGTTTAGCCATTAGGAGCCTTTCTTAAATTGTTATTTTGCAAGAATAAGTTTTGCTTACTTAAACCAAACTGTAGTTAAAGTTTGAAGCAATGATGGTAAATCTAAAACTTGGTTTAAGATCTTACCCCCATCAGTTAATAGTCATTGTTTCGAAAACAACTTACTGGTATAAATTACTGGTTCTTGAACACTTTCAACCTTGCGATAGAAATCTAAGGTTGAAAGCAAGAGTTTTGTTGTTTTACTAAAGGTTAGCAAACCTTCATAAAGTGGTGCTAAATCATCACGAGTTCAGTTGAAATTTAGTTTCAATAACTGTTGTTCGTTTAATAATACTTTTATTTTAGAACTTTTTGGGGTAGAAAGGGGATCAAGAATAAATTTTGGTGAACCTTCAAAAAAATTAATCCGAAAAATTGCATCCTTGATGGTTTTAGTTTCAGTGGTAATTTTTTGTTTAATTGATTCTTTGGTTTCTTGTTCTAAGGGTTGTGCTAAATCTTTAATATCCACTGTTTGATAACCTGCTAATAAATTAAAAAGGTCTAAGTGAGCTAAACTAAGCAATTGTTGCACCTTTGGTTTTCTGAACAACTTTTTGTTATTAATTTTTCACCCCTCATTTTCAGGATCAAGGACATACAACTCTTCTTGAGCATTAAAAGTTGTGATTTTATCAAGAATAATCTTTAATAAAGTTTGTTGACGGTGAGCAACTTGAAAAAATCAAGTTAAACTTGCTTCTTGGTCAACTAACAAATCAACTTTATTAATGATTGCTTTTGCATCATCATTTCTTGAAGAAACTACTTCGATCAAGATTCTTTCATCATTACTAACACTGACCAAATAATGATTAGGAGCAAATCCAAGAAACTGTTTTAATTGGTCAGCTTGCTGGTTTAATCCTTCAATAACATCACTGACTTGGTTGTTTAACACTTTTTTCATTTATTCTGCCTTCTCTCTTGTTAACTATTCTATAAGATAATGCCAGCTTCTTCATCTTCAAGAGTAAACTTAATGTTTTCTTGAATTCACTCTTTTCTTTTTTCAACATTATCACCCATTAAAACTTTAAACGCACGATCAGCAGCGTGACCATCTTCTAGATCAACTTGAATTAACTTGCGTGAGCTTGGATCCATCGTGGTTTCTCACAACTGGGTGTCATCCATTTCTCCTAACCCTTTAAACCGTTTTAATTCGTAGCGTTTGTTTTGGTTGGCTTGGACAAACTTTTCTAAATCAGTTTCATCTCACAAATAAATGGATTTCTGGTCATTAAAAATAATTTGGTATAAAGGGGGGAGCGCGATATAAACCTGGTGTTCTTCAATCAATTCTTTCATATAACGGTAAAAGAAAGTTAATAACAAGGTTTGAATATGGGCTCCATCAGTATCAGCATCAGTCATGATAATAATCTTTTGATAATTACTATCTTCTAAATCAAACTCACTCCCTACCCCAGCCCCAATCGCACTAATAATAGTATTGATTTCTTCGTTTTTTAATAAATCAGCAATTTTTGCTTTTTCTGAGTTAATTACTTTTCCTTTTAAAGGCAAAATCGCTTGAATTTTCGAATCACGACCTTTGCGAGCACTTCCTGCTGCTGAATCTCCTTCGACTAAGAATAATTCGTTTTTAGTTTTATCTTTACCAGAAGCGGCCATTAATTTCCCCAGCATTGCTTTGGTTTTAGTTTTTCCTTTAGCGTTGCGAATTGCTTGACGCGCTTTGCGGGCTTCTTCACGGGCTTTTCGCGCTAAAAGAGCTTTTTCAATAATTGTGGTTGCTAACTCTTTGTTTTCTTTTAACCAAAAAGTAAAGTTTTGGTTCATGATAGTTTCTGTAGCAGCTCTCGCTTCACTAGTTCCTAACTTGCCTTTGGTTTGACCTTCATATTGAATTAGTTCTTCAGGAACCTTGACACTAACAATCGCAGTTAAACCTTCTTTTAAATCATTACTATCCAGACGGGGATCCTTTTCTTTCAGTAAACCAATTTCTAACGCATAGTTATTAATCGCTTTGTTTAACCCGGTTTTAAATCCCGTTAAGTGTGTTCCCCCATCAACTGTTTTAACGTTGTTGGCAAATCCTAAAACATTTTCTTTGTAGTCTTCAGTGTAACTTAGGGCAATTTCAACATCAATCCCCTTTTCATTACCTTGAAGTTGCACTACAGGAGTTATGGGAGTGTGGTTATGAATTAGTTCTTTAACAAATTCGGCTAACCCGTTAGTGAATTTATAATCAACTTGTTTTACTTCACCACCCAACTGGGTGAAATGGATTTCTAATCCAGAAGAAAGAAATGCTGACTCTTTTAAGCGTTCACTAATGGTTGAAAAATGGAATTTGGTTGATGAAAAAATACTCGGATCTGGTAAGAAATTAATCGTCGTTCCAGTTTTTTTGGTGGTTCCTACCTTCGTTAAGGGTTTAGCAATTTTACCCCCGTCTTTGAACTTAATTTCGTTGATTTCTCCTTCACGATAAATCGTGACATCAAAACGAGTTGAAAGAGCATTAACGACACTTGAACCAACCCCATGCAGTCCTCCAGAAGTTTTATAACCTCCACCACCAAACTTTCCTCCAGCATGTAAAACTGAAAAGATAACTTCAGGAGTGGATTTTTTTAACTTCTTGTTCATTCCAATCGGTACACCCCGACCATTGTCTTCAACCGTGATAGAACCATCTTTTTCCATGGTGACATTAATCTTAGTCGCAAATCCTGCCATGACTTCATCAATGGAATTGTCAACAATTTCTCAAACCAAATGGTGTAACCCTCGAGTATCAGTGGATCCAATATACATCCCAGGACGTTTGCGAACTGCTTCTAATCCTTCTAAAACTTCAATCGAATCATCATTATAAGCATTAGTATTTTTCTCAGCCATTAATAAACTCCTGTCTTTTATTTATTATCCTTGATTATGAATATTTTCTAAAATTCATGCTTGGGTATCAAGTAAATCTTGACGTAACTCTGCACTTAGAAAGGGCGACTTCTTGTCTTGGTATAAAAACTTAGCCACGACTTCCAAGAGATCATCAACAACCATTTCATAAGCAAAGCCTACGTTGGCGAAATTAGCTTGTTGAATTTCATATAAGTTTATACCTTGAACATTATCATTGCTACTAATTTCTTTTAAAGAATTAATTGGTTTAATTTGCACTTGTTGTTCTAAAATCTGGTCTAAATAACTCAATAAATACTTCGTTCAAAACCATGAAGCATCAGGATTATTAACATCTTGAAGGTCACCTTGTAAATAACTTTTGAATTCTGGAGAATCAAAATCAATACCTTTAAAAACAATAAAATAAAGCTTGTCTTCAATTTTACTTACTAAGAATAAACCATACAAAGTTTTGCCATCATCGTACAAGTAAAAGTTCTTAATAATCGGATTGTGATTACTATCAATTTTTGCGTAATTTGGTTTCATAATTTTACCTCGTTCTAATCATACCGTAGTTAAGGTTTTTCCTTGCTGTTTTTTTGAAAACAACAAAAAAACAGCCTTTATTTTGTGTGGAGGCTGTTTTTGGCCCAGCGGGCTACTATTCCCTTTTGAGGTAAAAAGGCATCTAACAAAGTTTAACAATACTATGCCTTTATGCCTTGTTATCATTCTAATTGTTTTTAACAAAAAAACACCAATTTCTCATTAATCTGCTAAAAAGATTTTCATTGGATGAATCACGTTTTCAGGATCAATCTCAGCACGTTTATTCATTCTGCGGTCTAACCCCGCCAAGATATCGCCATTCATCTTTACTCGGTCAAGAATATCGTTATTTTCATCAATTTCAGTTCAATAATCTTTAATGAATCAAGTATAGAATTCACCAGTTAAATAATCATGACGATCAACTGCTTTCTTCTTAAAATCTAAAGCAAGGTCTAAAGTTTCTTGGCGCATCTTGATGTAGTATTCTAACGCTTCTTTAGGATTGGCAACAGAAAAACTTTCAAATAATGGTGAAACTAATTGGTAGTCTTCGGCTCCTAAACTTCCTTGCAAGTAATTAATAATTCGACGTTGATGCATAAACTCATCAACTGATTGAACTTGATAAAATCAAGCAAATCCTGGAAAACCGTTTTTATTTAATTCCTTAGAAAGTTGCATGCAACGTAATTGAGTTGAAATGTGTAAGTTTAAGAAGTCAGTAACTTCTTTGATAGTATCTTTGTGAATCATTATATAGTCTCCTTTATATTTTTTATTCTAACACTTATTAATCTTCTAAATATTTTCCAAATCTACTTTAGATTAACAACCTTAGCATCAATTATTGCCAAGCTGTGTTTAAAGTGATTGGGATATCCTGGCATATTGAACTTTAATAATTGATAAGGTGTATTAGCGGCTCAAAGAAAAAATGATGCATTAATAAAATCTACCATTTCGTTCATAATTAAACTTTTTTGAGTTTGGTCATTCTTGCTAATAACTGTTTTATTCATAAATAAAAAATTTTCAAAAAAATATGTTTTATGTTCTTGAAAATAATTAAAAATTTTATTATTGTGATAATTATCTTCAGTTTCCATTACCACCATAATTTTCTTGCTAAGGTTATTTTTATAACAATAGTTTTTCGCATATTTCGTAATTTTTTCGAATAATAATTCCTTTAAATCAAGGTCTTTATTAATATAATTTTTCCTATTAGTGTATTTTTCATTTAAGAAATGAATTTCACGATTAAAACTCGCAGAAAAAATCGGTAATTTAAAATTATTTGCAATTTTTATTATTCCGCGTTCATATTTGTAAGCATTAACATTATTAAAAATAGAACCAAGAACGTTTCGTTTTGGCGAAAATAATTCACTCCGATGAAAATGCGCATCCTTATATTCTTTGCCAAAAATTTCAACTTTTAAATTTTCAATCTCTTTCACAATTCTTCCGTATTGTTTCTTCGATTTAACGAGAATTCCAGTCATTGTATAACAGGATATATCACGACTAACGTATCCATTTTCACTAATAAACGGTTCAATTTTATCTCACATTTTCTTTGAAGAATTCCCTGATTCATCAATAAAAAGATACATAAAATCATCATCAATATCTCCATCGAAGAATTTTATTTTACTTTGATTATTCGCTGCCATAACTCAATCTCCAAAAACCCTATTTATTTTGCTTTAATAATAACCCAAGAAGAATAAAAAAACAGTCTTCGTAGACAAACGAAGACTGTTTTTGGCCCAGCAGGCAACACTTCTCCAACAAGCGGAGACAAAGGAGGCATACAACGAAACACTATTTCACATACATATACCTTAACCTTATTCTAACACTTCTAATATAAATTAATATATATTTTTTAACAAAAACTAATTATTTTTCATCAACCAAAGCAGCAATTTTAGTTGCCACAATATCTACTGCAACATCATTTCCTTCGTAATAGGGAACAATCAAGTCAGCAAAATCAATACTTGGTTCAACAAAGAACTGGTGCATTGGTCGGACAACATTTAGATATTGATCGATCACACTATCTAAAGTTCTTCCTCGTTCCTTAACATCGCGCTCTAAACGACGAATAAAGCGCACATCATCAGCAGTTTTAATGAAAAGTTTAATGTCCCCCAAATCTCTGATTGATTCAATGTGTAAAGCCAGAATACCATCCAAAATGATGACGTCTGCTGCTTTCATTGTTTTAGTTTTCTTATCTCTCACGTGTTCTTTGAAGTCATATTGGGGAACTTCAATTGTTTCACGGTTTTTCAATGCCATTAAATGTTGTTCAAGTAATTCAACATCAAGTGCATTAGGATGATCAAAATTAACTTTATCTCTCTCATCACTATCCATGTATGATAAATCATTATAGTAGTTATCCATTGATAAGTATTCCACAGACTTATCTTTTAAAATCTGTTGAGAAATCTTGGTAGCTACTGTAGTTTTTCCAGATCCTGAACCACCAGCAATGATAATAATTGTTACTGGTTTTTTTGTATTTTGTGTTTTCTCCATGTCAATACCTCAATAGTTTAGTATAGACACTTTAAAGAATATATACAAGGTGAATAACTAGCCATTTTATTAATAAATTAAGTATCTCAATTATTCTTTAAAATCACCATTTATTTTCACAACATAAGAAATAACCCCACGGTTATCAACATTAACTTCCTTACTAATAATTTCTTCGCTTTTACCAATCAATTTGAACACTTGAATCTTATTATTCTTATCAACACTAAATTTATCAACCAAGCCAGCATCAGAATAAATGAACCAAACATTATTATTAATTGTGTCTTCAAATCGACCAGCTGCTTTATTAAAACTGCCATCCTTCCGAATTCAGTTGTTTTGTGAATCTCACTTCAATTCACCAGTTATCCGGTTATATTCATTGATATAACCATACTTCGTGTTTTTAGTTTCTACTGAAACTGAACAAAGAATGTTTTCTTTGTATTCGTTCTTAGCTTCAATAAATCCAGTAATAAACTTACCACCTTGTCAGTCAACTAAACTGCCATCATCTTTATAAATCACTTTGGTAACTACTGCTGATTGCACTTTAGTTAAATTAGAATTTAAGTAACTGATCGTTTCATCATTTACTGGTGTAGCAATTAAATCTTCATTATGTAATTTGAATTGCAACAAATAAGTTAATTCTTTCAAAAGGTATTTATAGCGTTTCTGACTTAAACCACTTCATAAATCTTTAACATTATTTTGGATAAAGAAGTTCAAGTATTTCTTAAGATCAGCAAAGAAAGAAACAATAAATAGGTCGTTAATTGTTTGATATTTTGATGGTTTATGCGTCTCGATCATTGTTAACAATTCTTTGATTAAAGAATTGTTGTTAAGCACACTGAATTTCGCAAAGATTTTATTTAAGCGACCCAGTTCCTTTTGATCAAGATGCTGGTTTTGTTTGAAATAAAACTTGTACCGCTCCTTACCATAAAACTGATAAATATTATCGAAGTTATTAAGAATGAAGTTTTCATAAGTTTCGTAGTCTTCAATGTTATTTTGTCAATAACTTTCCAAAAGTTTCTGAATTCTTGCATTGTAGTTACCATTAGTCATCTTGGCTACTTTATCTTTGAAATAAGCTTTGGACGCTTTTTCAAAGTGGAATAAACTATCTCCTGCCACATAACCAGAAACCCTATCAAAATTAACCTTTAAGTCTCTGATTTGTTTGTTGTTTAAATCTTTACGCATTAACGGTTCTAAGAAAATAAACGGATTGTAATTCTTATTAACTTCAGCATCAATATTGTTAATAAAATCAAAGACTTCCAAGCGTTTGTCTGGGAGTTTTCTTAATCCTCTTCCCAATTGTTGCAAATAAACAATCAGCGAACTAGTTGGTCGCAATAAGAACAGATGGTCAATACTTGGCACATCCACCCCTTCGTTAAAAATATCAACCACACAAAGGTAGTTAATTGCTTTATGCTTAAAGTTTTCAATAATCGCTGTTCGAGCTTCTTTATTAGTTTCACCAAACAAGACAGCAACCCGTTCATTTTTCTTGGATAAGTACTGGCTAACACTATTGGCATGGTTAATATCCACACAAAAGATTAAGACACTTACATCATGACGATTTAATCCAATATACTTCACCAGGTTTTCATAAACAAATTCATTCCGTTTCAAACTACTTAGCCGTTGGGATAATAATTTAGTTTGCGTGGTAATATCAACCTTTTGTAAATCCACACTATCATCTTTAATAAAGTAGTAATCAAAGTTACTTAGTAAATTTCTGTTCAAAGCGGTCGCTAAATCTAACTGGTAGGCATACTCACCATCAAAGAAGTAATCTTTGACATCAAAACCTTCGGTACGTTTTGGAGTGGCAGTTAAACCAATAATTTGCTTTGATACTGGTTTTAAGGTTTCATAAACTTGTTTATAAGTTGAGGCTTGGATGTGATGGGCTTCATCGTAAATAACCAAATCAAAAGTTTTATCTTTAACCAGCTCTAAATGACGCGACAAAGTTTGAATCGTGGCAAAAATTTGGTCATCAGTGACAGAAACGCTTGCTCCATCATAAAAGTCTGTTCCAAACTGGTGATCTTTTAAAACACTTTGAAAGGTTCGGCGAGCTTGACTCAAGATTTCTTGCTGGTGGGAAATGTATAACAGCTTTGGTTTTCGACCGATTTGATTCAACAATTGTTTATAAAAGAACGCCACCAAGGCAGTCTTTCCTGTTCCTGTTGCCATGACGATTAAATGTTTGTTCTTCCCAATTTCAATTCTTTGGTTTAAAACAGCTAAAATCTCTTGTTGGTAATTAAAAGGTTTAATAATTTGGGTAATCAAATCATTGGTGGTCGTATTGGTCGGGTGGTTTAACCTTAATTCTGTGGCGTGTTGTTCTTGAATCACCAAAAACATTTCCTTATTGATAATTAATTCATCAATAATTTTATGATCACTAAAGTCCACAAAACTAGGATCATTTCACAACACGAAAAAATTATCTTCTAAAGTCTTGATTAATGTTGGCTCGCGAAATTCAGAAATCTTTAAGTTATATTCTTTTCCCGTCACCACGCCAGTATAAGTTAAATTACTTGAACCAATAAAAGCTGTCGAAAAATTGTGATTGCGTTTAAAGAAATAATTTTTGATGTGTAATCTGTCTTGACTTGATGAAGTTAAGTTTTCAATCCGAATCGCCACTCTATTGGAATAATCTTGGTATAACTTTTGCAATCCTCGCAACTCTAGATGCGAAGAATTACCATCATAAGTAGTGGTAATAATTTTCAAACTAATTACTGGATCATTTTCTAATAAACTGCGCAGTTTATTCACTGTTGGTTGGGAAATGAAAGGACTAATCAAATAAATCTCATCAGCAGTTTGCGCATTTTGGTGTAAATGATGGTACAGCCCGCTGGTAACAAGCTCGTTCATACTCAAGTTTTTACTTAATTCTGGAATCACAGAATCGTTTTTCTGCTTGTTAACCACGACTTCCGCATTGAAGTGATAATCAAAACGTTTGTTCAAATAAGCTAACTTTTCAGTTAAATTATTGAAGTTCATTTGGTCAAACTCCGTTCTTAATTGACGACTAAACTGGTTGATAATTCATTCGTTATCAACATCACCAGTATCTGTTTTCAGACTTTGTTTATTTTCTTCTGTTCGTGTTAAATCATTTAACAATTCTAGATAATCTTTACCCATTAACCCGTTTCTCTCTTGTTTTTTACCCTATTTCACTAACAGATTTTACAGACAATTAAACAGGTAGCAAGTAAACGATTTGAAATAATCAAGAACTTGCTTAAAAAAGAAAAAACATTGCGCTTGGGCAATGTTTTTTTCTCAATATTAGGCAATCGTTTAAAACTTCTTTTGGTTTAAAGTGCTTTGGGCAACTACTAAGAGTTCATCAACACTCATCCCGGGTTGATTAGCAACAACGCTCGCTAAGATTGCTTCAAAAAACGGCGCGTTGGCAATTTTTACTCTTGTTGCTAGTACTCCATCTAACATTGTTAGTGCCATTTGACTATTCATAATTGAAGAGCCCATATCAGCAATGATTAACACCCCATCACCTTCATCCATGGCTTTGATTTTGTTTTTAATCGCTAAAACATCAGTACCAAAAGTTTGGTGATCTTCCATTCCCCCTAAATAGTCAAATTTAAACGGTTCACTTTTCATCTCACCAAGCAACTCGACGACGCTTTTAGCCACATCATGAGAATGTGAAACTACCAAAATACTAACCATTGTTCATGACCTGACTAATTGTGGCAAAAATCAGGCTAATTGTGACACTTCCTGGATCAATATGACCAATGCTACGGGCTCCTAAATAAGAAGCACGTCCTTTTTTGGCTTCTAAATCGATCGTATCATCACTACCCTTTTTAGCAGCACTTGCTGCTTGAACAAATGCTGTGACTTCATTCTCGTGTGCTTGTAAAGCCACTAACGCTGGAGCAAGCGCATCAAGCAGAGTTTTATCACCAATTTGGGCTTTAGCAAGGGTTTTTATCGCTTCAATTCCTTGTGATAGTCCAGTCGTTCAAGCACTTAAAGGAGTCGCATTTTCTTCAGGAAGCGCGTGACTAATTTGTAAAGCTAAAGTACCTAATAACGGTCCGCTTGATCCCCCAATTTTACTCATCAAAGTCATCGCTACTTGTTTCATAATTTTCTTGGGAGGTTGTCCAGAAAGTTGGGGAATAATTGCTTTGACCTCATCAAATCCCCGGACAACATTAGTGCCGTGATCTCCATCCCCAATTGCTTGGTCCAAATCATTTAAGTAATCTTTTTGTTCATTAACCACCTGATCAATTTTTGTGAGAATCGTAATTAATTGTTCACCATTCATTTTAAAACACCTTCATTCCAATCGTATTTGCTCTCGCTAACAAGAGTGGTTGAGTTTCTTCATCAAGTTTAACTACTGAAATACTCATTCCGGGCATATCAATTGAAGTTAAATAGTTACCAACTCAAGTTTTAACTACTACCACTTCAAGGTCTTTTAACATCAAAATTGCTTTGCGAGCAATAATATCTAATTCCATTTCTGGAGTTGCCCCCAATCCGTTAATCAGTAATCCGACCTTACTATTGCTAGTCAGTTTTAAACTAGCAATAATTTTTTCCATAATCATTGTGGTGAACTCATCAGCAGTTTTCATCGGTTCTTGACGCAATCCTGGTTCACCATGAATTCCTAACCCCACTTCTGCAATATCATCACTTAATTCGAACCCCCGTTTGTGGTTAGCAGGAACCGTAGCACCATTGAGACCGATGCCAAAAGTAGCAGTATTAGCAACTACTTTTTGCGCCGTCGCTTTCACCTCGGCTAAACTAGCCCCCTCCATCGCTTTTGCACCACTAATCTTATGGACAAAAATCGTTCCTGCCAAACCACGTCTACCAGCTCCTGCTGAGCTTAATTCGTTTAAGGCAATGTCTTCATCCACAATTACAGTTTCAACCTTGATGTTATCCATGCTAGCCATTTGGGCAGCCATTTCAAAATTCATCACATCCCCAGTGTAATTTTTAACAATTAATAACACCCCGTTTTGGTTAGGAACATTTTGAATTGCTGCCAAGATTTGATCGGGAGTGGGAGAAGTAAACACTGGTCCAGCAATCGCGGCATCCAACATCCCTTGACCAACATACCCCGCGTGAGCTGGTTCGTGACCACTGCCCCCGCCACTAATTAAACTAACTTTATTTTCAGTAAATTCCTGGCGAACCACAACTTCATAATCAGGCAGTTTTTTCAGGATTTCAGGAAAGGCCAAAGTTAAACCTTCTAACATTTCTGGGACAATATCATCAACTCTATTAATAAATTTCTTCATAAATAACTCTTTTTCTACTCTCTTCTTAATAACCTTAATTTTAACCGAAATTAACTGCTTACAACAGCGGTTTTAACTTCCAAAGCAAAAAAGGCAAACTTAGAAAAACCAAGCCTGCCTTTTAAGATATAAATCTAACCGAAATTAAATTCATACTCAGCAATTAATGAAATACACGTTGTTATATGGGATTGTTTTTAGTTATTAGTTAATTTATTTCATCCATTGCCAGTCTAAGAAAAAATCTCTACTTTCTTTTCTTAGACCTTGTTGTGGTGTTAATCATTTCTAATTAACACTTATATTTTATGGAGTTTTGTCGCTAAATACAACGGATTAAATAAAAAACCGCTGTTTTTCTTAAACTTTTACAAGATATAATGACAAACAAACAGTTAAATTTACTAAACTTTTGCCAAGTTTAGGGTTTTAGCCCTCAATTAGGTCTAATTTAAGCATTATTCGCCAATAAAGCGTACTTTTTGCTTTGACTTTTTCTTTGAAACAAAACCACTTAACGATATAATCAAGTCATTGACTGCAAGGGGGGAATTATGAAAGATCCTAAAGTTCTTGATGACTTTTATGCTAAATTTAAAACTTTTGAAACGCTTGATGCTTCAAAAAACATTAGTCCTGAAAACACTAACTTTGAATTCTTTACTTGAATCGACCAATTAAAAGATCAACTTTATGAAAATAATTTTGAATTAGCCCAAACTTTAATTAGTCAAATCAAAGGAACGCCTTACTTAGAATTTGAGTATTCTTGAAATTATCTCCAATCAAAACTAAAAAAACACCAAAAACACATAAATTTTACCGACCAAGTTAATGCCACGCAATCGGCATATTATGACCTGCAAACGATGTTTACCTTTGTTTTTTCCTTACTTAACCGGTTAACAATGCTTCACTACATCGAAAGTAATATTGACTATTTTTATAACCTAATTGAAGAAGAGTTGGAAAAAGATGCAACCGCAAATATTTCTAAAATCATTAGAAATAAATTAAAGCGCGTTACCTTCAACAATTGAAGGTATAACCCGTTTATTACTCAATATGAAAATGCTTTTTTATGAAGTGAATTTTTAAAAGAAGCCCGGAATGTCGATGAACACTACGGGGTTTTATTCAAAATTGAAGATCCTGAAGCCTTTGAAAACACCACCTTTAACTTCTTCACTGAAATCATCCTTTCAATCTACCTCTTCTTGTTTTATTTGAAAGTTTATCTTGACGAATATGCCAGTCACAAACATAAAGGAAGTTTCTTCATTAAGTAACTATTGGTGGTAAAACTGCTTTAAAAAGTTGTACGCAGTCGTAATTAAATAAATTGCTGCTTGATTATCAGCATCATCAGGATTTAAATCAGGGTGAAAGTTCTTTGCCAGTCGGCGATAAGCTTTTTTAATCGTAGCAAAACTAGCTCCTGGAGCTAAATCTAACACCATCAAAGCATCTTCAACATTATCAATCACAATTGGGCCAAAATTATTGGTTGAGACATTAGTACTAAAATCAGCAAATGCCTTTTTATTAAAGGAATTTTTTTTGCGCATTTTGCCAATATCCATCGGTCACTTCGCATAAAGTTGTTTTAAACAATCCTTTAAAATTCGGGTTGCTTTAAAAGTTAAATCGTTAAAAAATTCAAAAGTTTCATCATCTAAAAGTTTCATCAAAAACTCAGGATCAGCATCACAATTTGCCAACGATTGGTAAATTGCAAGAATTTTATTGAGATAAATTGGTAGGCGTAGACAAAGCAACTCTAAATAATCTCGGTAATAAGTAACAAAAAGGTTTTGATAGTCACTTGCGATCGCCTCAGCATTCCCCTGAAGGTTATTTTTTGCATTAAATAAAGTTTCTTGACCGTTATTAAAAATAAACCAGAAGTGGTCGTTAAGTTTTTCTAATTCCTGATTAGCAAATAAATTCGCTACCTCTTCACAAGTTAACTTTTCAACATAACTGAGGGTATTGAAAAAATTACTACCAGTTAAACTAGTAATTTGTTCTTCAAAACCATAATCTTTTACCACAAAAGTTCGTTTGGTTGTCAAAAATACTTCTGCTAGGCTTACTGGTAGCCCACAACTAAGAATTTCATGATAACTTGTTTTAATTGCCTGATCGTATTTTTTAACATTTTCTTGACTTAATTGTGCGATAACTTGATCACCTAATTTTTTAATTTTCATGTTGCAACCCTCACCCCCTTAACAGTAAAAACAATAAATCACTTCGACAAAATGACTTATTGTTTTTGTTGTTTAATCGTCTCAACCACTTGTTGAGCTAAAACTTTACTATTATCATTATTACCATTAATTACTAAAAATGGTACACAATCCCTTAATTTTTCGTATCATTTATCATAAGTTTGGTTGAGAATGACTCAAAACATCGGATCAACATTCTGTTCACTTGCAATTCCCCGGGAACGAATCCGATCAATCGACACTTGACTATCAACTTTTAAATAAACCACTAAATCATAGGCGGGATCTTGGCGATTAAACAAGGAAGGAATCGTAGCGATCTGGAAATAGTCACTATAAACCCCTCAATCTCGCGCATCAAGTTTTTTTAATTGGTAGTTGGTATCAGCAAAAATGATGGTATCCATAACTCCCCGATCAAAAAGAACATTTTTTTGATCGGAAGCTTGTTTTAACTGCTTCATTCGTGCGGCAAGCATCCAAATCTCCATTTTATAAGTAATTGTCCGGATATCTTTGCTGTTGGTATAAAGTTGGGAAAAATAGGGGTTTTTTTCTAAGGGCTCTCAAAAAGTAACATAATTAGGGAGAAAGGTATGGATATTTTTTATCAAAGTAGTTTTCCCAGCCCCAACTGTTCCAAAAATTGCAACTCGCATTATTAACCCCCATAACAATAATTTAATTCTAACAAAAAGTTAACTAATATTTAAAAAGTTTCTTAGCAGCAAGCTTAACCTAACTGCAGCTTGGGGCAAAAATTCGTGAAATTGTTGAATGTTCTCCTTGGGTTTTTCGAAAACATCGCTGATAATTTTAAGCGCTATCATTGGGTAATTAAAATAATCGGCTACTTGATAAAAACTTGCACACTCCATATCAACAACAATGATGGGTTCTGCTAATTTATCAAGGTATTGATGAACTTGTTCTAATTGCGTAAAAAAGATATCACTTGTGGCGCCATGGCCTAAAATTAGTTTTTCCTTCAAAATTGCAGTTTGGGCTTGTTTGTTTAAACTTTGAGCAGCAGCATAATACGGCTTCATACCAGGAATTTGCCCATAATCATAACCAAAACCAGAAGCATCAGCAGTAGCATAATAAGCGTGATTGACTAAAACAATATCATTTTGGTTTAAGCTAAAATCAACCCCACAAGCAGTGCCAACATTAATAATCCACTCAATTTGCTGGTTCTGGTACTTAGTTAACAAATAAGTTAAACCAAGTGCGGCATTACTAATCCCTACTCCAGTCCAAGCAATAATTAGGTCTAAATCAGGTTGATAAAACTCTGAAATTAAAGAATCTTCAACCCGTTGGGCTTTCAGATCAATGACGAACTGGTTTAACTCTGCTTGCATTGCTCCAATTACAATCTTCATCTAATTCTTTGCCTCTTTAATGTAATATTGATAAGTTTTTGCCAGTTTACCTTCAACTTTATGGTTTGCCTCTTTAGTCATCACCTGATTGTACTGGTTTTTTAACAAGGCTTTGAAACCTTGGTTTAAATCCTCAAAGCACAGCTCGCGAAACGTTTCTACACCCTGATAATTTCGTTCACTTGAAATTTTGTCAGCACAAAAAACAACTTTATCCAAAAGACTCATGTTTTGATCGCCCACAGTGTGGTTAAACACTGCTTGAATAATTTCTTCATCACCCATAATTCAATCGTGTTTCAAATGTAAACCTCCAACAAAACTATGTCACACGTTGATAGACTCATTGAGTAAATCTGGAGCTCATGTGGTTAAATATTGCTGGAGTTTTGATTTTTTTCATTGTTTGGCAATATCGTGCAAAGTTCCTGCAATCAAGGCTTTTTTAGCGTCTAAATGGTGATGAGTTGCTAAATCGTGCGCCATTTGCCCCACGTTCAAGCAATGCAAGTAGCGGTTAGTGTTCATTTGTGCTTCCAAACGTTCAGGAAGGTATAATAAATGATAATTAGCATAATCATTGATTGCGGGAATTTGTAAATCCAAATGCTTTAAACTCCGAATGTCGGTTGAACTTAAATCTAAGCGGTCAAAATCAAAAACTTCTAAACCGTACTTATCAACCACCGCGTGGTTATAATCATCGCTACGTAAAAAAACCTTAAATTTAATCATTACAATCAATTCATCAAACTGGTCTCAAGTTTCAAACAAGTCTAACTGGTCACTGCCCATAATGAAGGCAAATTCAACATCTTGATCCTGGTACAAGTCTAAAAAATATTTAACCGTATTATAAGTGTAACTAGGGCGCGGTTGGTCAATTTCATGAGTGTTAACTTTGAGAAAATCATAATCCTTAACCAAAAGGTTCAGCATCGCTAAACGATCCGTGTTACTACTATTTTGTTGCGATTTAAACGGATTTAAAAAGGTCGGAATTAACCAAACTTCTGCAAATCCTAAATCAGAATGACAAGCTTTAGCAATGCTTAAATGATCGGTATGAATCGGGTCAAAACTTCCCCCAAACAGAGCAATTTTTTTAGTCATACTCATGTTTGATAATGCTTTCTAATTGTTCGCCAACTCCGTTTTCATCAACTGATTTAATGACCTTATACGCGACATCTTTCAAAGCTTGCACCCCGTTGTCAACGACATAACCATGTTCAACTAACTTAATCATTTCTAAGTCATTATAATTATCACCAAAACAAACCACTTGTTGGGGGTCAGTGCTGATTAATTCTGCCCACTTCTTCAAACCAACCTCTTTATTAATTCCTTTTTTCAAGGCATCAAAAAGCATTGCATCAGATTGGACATAGTCAATCTCGTTTTTATAAGTATCAAAGATTGCTTGCATTGCTTTGCGCTCTTCATCACTTTCCACAACACACACTAACTCTAAGGGTTTAATGCTTTCATCAGCAATGGCGTCCGCAATGGCGTCAAGATCAGGAAAAATGGTAATTTCAAACTTATGGGCAGGTTTTTGCTTTTGGTTATAAGCATTTCACGCTTTAATCCGGTTTGAATCGGCTGTCCCCACAATCGCGGTGGGAGTATAACAAATTAAATCTAAATCAAAGTTATCTGCCTCACGAAAAATCGTGACACAAGTCCGTTTATCAAGATATTCAGCAGCCAACACTTCTCCCTTAGGATCAGTAATTAACGCCCCGTTACAAGAAACAATCGGAAGTTTAATCTTTAATTGTTCAATCACGGCTTTATTCACCACCATGTTTCGACCAGTAATGAAACTAAACTTGTTGCCACTGGCTTTTTGATAAGCAGCAATATCAGTTAAGGTTGTCTTTAAAAAACTAAAATCCATTAATGAAATCGTCCCGTCAAGATCACTTAACACATAGGGTAAATCATTTTTATTGTTTGCCATTTTATCACCTCCTTTATTGTTCTTTCATTCATTTTCGACTCTTAATGTAATCTGATTCCCGCTGAATTTCACTTTGGCAAAGATTTAAATAGTCTCATTGGCGTAAGACTTCACTACTAGCAATCCCCACACAATTAGCTAAATTAATACTCCGTGCACTTTCCACCATCGGAATACGAAACATCGTTTCTTGATAAGTATAGAGGATTTCCTTATCAATCCCAGTTGATTCCTTGCCAAACAGTAAATAAACCTCGTCATTCATCTTACTAAAATCAAAACTCGATAGGGGTTTGTTGCCATAACGCGTTAAGCAGTAAAGGGGAGCATGAGGGTGTTTAGCAATAAAATCGTCTCAATTATCATAACGAAAAAGGTGTACCTTTTTATACTCGTTAGCACTACTTCGTGCCATATTGTGTTCATTGAGAATAAAGCCTAAGGGTTCAATAAGATGCAGGTTCATATCAAAAGCGACACAAGTGCGCATAATTGCCGCGGTATTTTGGGCAATCTCTGGTTCAAATAAAACAATGTTAATTTTCCGCATGCTGCTTAGTTATCCTTACTTTCTAATCACCGCATTAATTTTGTTAAAGCTTGGCTGCGTGATGATAAATGATTTTTTTTATCACCAATTTGGGCAAGGGTTAAATCAGAATCATTCAAAGCAAAGATTTCATCATAACCAAACCCATCAACACCTGATGGTTGATCGGTAATATAACCCAATAATTCACCCTCAAAAGTTTGTTCATCCTTGGTAAGGGGATCATAGTAAGCTAAACAACTAACCATTCTACTTTGACGTTGAACTTTAGTTTTCAATCCCTTCTCATCAATCAACGCTAATAACCGAGCATTAATTTCTTTATCAAGGGTTAAAGGCAACGCTCATCTTCGGGAATAAATCCCAGGAAACCCATCAAGGTTATCAATACAAAGACCACTATCATCACCAATTGAAGGCTGATTAATTATTAAAGCCAAAGTCTTAGCCTTAATTAACGCATTTTCACAAAAAGTAGTCCCATCTTCTTCAATTGTTAAGGAATTTGGTAAATCCAATAAAGACTTAACCTCATAACCACCTAACATCTTTTTAAATTCTTGAATTTTATGAAGATTAGTTGTCGCGATTCAAATTTGTGGTTCACCCATCATCAAAGTCCTTTGTAAAAATTGAGTTAATATTATTTTATACTTTATTTATTTTAATAGGAAAGGTTCAGAAATGAAAGTCGGCCAAGGTTTAACCAACAAGATGAGTTTAGAAAAAGGCGTGGTTAGAAAAACTTCTTCCCCAGTGGTGAACTATTTTTTAAACCGTAAGGCAGAAGCTAAACTTTATCAACAATTTCAAACTTTACCCGACCAAGACTTTTATTTAAAACCTTTGACTTGAGGTTTTGATCTTGAACAAAACTTTTTTAGTACCTGAACTTATTATCCCAATAGTTATACCTTCTTAGACCAACCAGAAAAACTTAATGATCCCACCACCCTAACTGCAATGATTAATGTTATTGAAGGATATCATAGTTTAGCAGTAACAATGCCTCTGTTTGAACCAAGAGCATATTTAAATAAGTTTGTTACAAAAATTCAAAACCCCTTGGTTGATTTGGCAAGTTATCAAACTGAACTTGAACGCATTATTAGCCAATGGTATGAACCAGAATTTAAGGTTTGTTTATCGCATAACGATATGGTTCCTGGTAACTTTCTTTTTGTTGATGACCAGTTAAAGCTGATTGATTTTGAATATAGTTGTTTCAACCTGGCTTTGTTTGACTATGCCGGCGTAATTAGTGAAACTTTACCTGCAAACCAAATCAAAACTTTTGTTGAACTTTTAGCTTTGAGCGACAAAGAAAAAACCAAACTCAAAGATTTGGTTTTTTATGCCTATTTACTTTGAATTAATTGGGCAACTTATATGTATGAAAATAAACAGCAACCAATTTACCAAGAAATTGTTCAGTTAATGGACCAAAAACTTAAGAACTTCGCTAAACTTCCTTTTTAGTCTTTTTGACTTGTTTCTTGGCAAAGCGTTCCCGTTTTTTAGCTTCCTTAGCTTCAAGTTTAACTTCCCGCTTATCACTAGTTTTATTGTTAAAAGCATTTAACAATTTCGCATCCAACTGGGTTTTAAATTCATCTAATTCTTTGGCTTGCGCTGCCCGAATTTCATGGTTTTTTTGCGCACGAACTAAACGAAGTTCTGCTTTAGTTGGAATTGGTTCACCCCTTTGATAAGCCAGTAACAAAGCTTCTTCATCTTCTTCAACCTTATAACGATAATTTCTGGCAAACGAAGTGATCAGCACCCCAACAAATAACGAACCAATCGCCACAAATAAACCAATTAAGAACCGAATAATGATTTGAACACTGAGATTTAATTTACTATTAACTAACCAACACCCATTCATGATTAAAGTAAAAAAGACTAAAGAAAAGATTAAGGTGAAAGTAAAACTGTCAGCATTTTGTCATCGGTAAAAAAAACTAACAATTTGGATGGTTCACGCTCACAACAAGATTCCTAAACAAACCAAAGTTAAAAATCCTGCATGAGGATTTAATAAATCGTGGTAATGATTAAAAGCATGATATTTTTTAAGTTCAGGACCAAGCAATATTCAAACCAAAATGAAAGGAATGATCGTTTCGATTAACTGTCATAAAACTAGCCATCCAAATCTGGTTCTGGTTAAATTAAACTCCCTGATTTTGTTTCAATAAGAATCATCTTCTACTTTTTGTTTCTCGTCATTAAGTGGTTTACTCATTTTTCTTAATTTCCCTCACAATAGGGTAATTATAACTAATTTTAACCAAACAAAAAAGCAACCCCAAAGGGTTGCTTAAACTCATTTACTCATGGAGCAGGTGAAGGGAATCGAACCCTCACAGTCAGCTTGGAAGGCTGAAGTTCTACCATTAAACTACACCTGCATTTAACACTCTCTAATAATACACAATACCATTATAGAGTGTCAATAAATTTTTGGTTTATTCGTAAAAAATCTTTAATTTATCAGGATTAATATTATAAATTTCTAAAGCTTTAATAATTCTTCTGACATTGTAAGGATTGTTATAATTGGTTTCAATAAATCAAGAAGAATTTTCAATTTTTACTGCAGAAACTAAATCATCTTGATATTGAGAAATGAACGGACGCACACCACTACCTAAGTCTTGTAATTTGACAAAGTCTTGAGAATTATAGTGATAGAGTTCACTAAAAATCTTTTGGAGTGCCTCTTTTGTACTATTAACTGGAATTTCTTTACTCAAGAAATTGATTAACTTAAACTTGCGATTAATTGCCGTATTGGGTTTGGTTAAATCTAGTAATTTTGGTGATAAATCTTGCATTACTTGGGTAGATTCTGAAGCTTGAGGAATATAAAATACCCCAGCATTAATGATTTTATTAGTGAAATCGTCTTGACGTTCACTAATATCACGATAAAATTTCATGTCAGGAATTGAATCATTTGATTTATGACCGCTCGAATCGCGTTCCAATAAATGTAAGTTACCAAGTTTGTTCAAAACAAGATTTTCAAATTCTGAATAAAGCATTCCATCATAGATATTTGAAAGAAAATCCGCATTGTGCTTTAATACTAAAACATCATTTTTTTCATCGTTATCAACTTTTTTGCGACCATAAATAAAATCACCAGATTCATCAGGATTTTGTGGCAATAAATGATCAATTGATAACTTCTCATGTTTCAATAATTGATTTGCCTTGTCAGCAGAGAAGAAGTTTTCATCATGATATGATTCGGCAATAACTAACATTATTTTTCCAATTTCTTCGTTATAAGTATTTAGATTAAATAAGCGTTTTGAAATTTCTTCTTGATCAATATTTTGAACTAATAACTCCTTTCTGAATGTTGTTTTAATATAATTCAAATCCAATTTTGAGCGTTTATAAATAAAATTCATAATATTATTAAAAACAGGAATGGAATCCTTGCTATCTTTACCAACCAAAGATTGAGACTCAACCATAAAAGAATTCGCATATTTAAATATTTCACTCAATTTTTCCTTATCTTTTGCATCTTGAACCGAATTTTTAAATTCATAAATTGCTCGCAAAAATAACGGTTGAGGGTGTTTATACTTTAGGATAGCAAATATTTGAAATTGGAGCAAAACATCTTTATCAACTGTAATATTTCTTTTAAAGAACTCGACATCAGTTAAAGCGACATAACAGTCAAGTTTGTCAATTAAATCATCAATTAACGCTTCAAACACTTGATGACTTGAGGCACCTTTAGGAATACCATAGTACGCATTTAATTCTTCATTTTTAATCAAAGTTTTGAAAATTTTTAAGGTAACATTACCTTTATAATACTTAACAAAACCTTTAATATAAATCCATAAATAATTTTCGAGTTTATTCTTAGTTTTGATGGTTAATTCTCCTCAACGTTCTAAATAAATTTGTGATTCATTGTTTTCCACTGGAATTTGAGAAAAAATATAAGTTTTGATTAAGTCAATCTCGTCAAGTTGTTTCCCTTTACTATTAATTGATTCAAAAATACTGAAAACTCGTTGATTAGATTCTTTAACGATAATTGAAATGACTGAAACTTGATAAAGAACAAAGTTAGTGATATTTCTAATCTTTTTAATATCATTTTTAATTAGTGAATCAAACTGTTTATAAAGAAAAGCGGCAACTTCAACTAAGTTCTTTTCGATAACATTAAGTTCAGAATCAACTAATAAAGATTCCAATTGTCTTTGATAATTACTAGGATTTTGAAAAGCAGTACCAAAAAGTTTCTTTAATACTTTATTTTCGATTGAACTAGAAGTTAACAAACAAAGAAAAGAATCACCTTTTTTTCAAAGGATATTTTTTAAATCATCGGTTTCAATGCGTAACTCTTTACTTTTATCAATCTTATTTAAAAGAGCATACAAATTTAAAAAGAGCAAAGCAAGAGTAGTGAATCGTTGCTGACCATCGATGATCTCATAATCGGTGGTATGCATTCCATGATTTAAATTACTTTCTTTAATATAAATTGTTCCTACAAACAACTGGGTTTGGTTGAGATAATTTTCTTTAATATCGTCAAAAAAATCTTGTGCTTGTTCTTTTTCTCAAGAATAAGGACGTTGATAAACTGGAATTTGAAAGGTATTTTTTTCAAATAAATCATAAATTTTTGAGGCACTAGGAGCGAACATTTGTTCTGGTTTAAGATAAGAATTCATTTTAATTACTATTTCACTTTCATATTATTTTACTTGATGCTGTTATTACATCATAAAAAGGATGCACTGAAAATAACAAACCACAAAAAATCATCCTAATCATGAAAAACATTCAAATTATTCTTGTTAAAACAAAAAAGGAGATTAAAATCTCCTTTTTAATTACTTGAGCTTAATAACTTTCTATAATGGTAAATCTTTTCTGGTAAAGATGAAAGCAGAACCAACATAAGTCCCAATTCCAATTCCTCCTAAAATAATCATTCCTAGAATCGCAGTTGGGTTTAAGTCAAGCTTCCCGTTTTTCATTGTGTAACCTTCAACATAAAATAAGGTGTTAATGGTTAAGTACTTCACATATTTTCCAATGGAATCAATTTGGGATAAAATTGACATCAAAATAAAAAAGACAATTACCCCACCCCCAATCGAAAAAGTTAATACTGATTTGTTAAAGATACTAGAAATAATAAACATAAATCCTGAAGTAGCTAACAATAGCAACATAAACCCAAACATTTTCATTGCAAATAAACCCGCGTTAACATCAGTTTTTTGTGCCGAAACTGTGGGAAGAATAATAATTAAATTAATGATGAAGAAGAGCAAGGAATAAAGGGCAAAATAAACAATTTTGGTGTTAATAATCTTTCAACGACCAATTCCCGATGTGGCAGTATAAGTAATTGTTCCCTTTTGAACATCTCCAGTCACCATCCCGTTTCCAGCAACAATGATAAAGATCGCTGACATTTCTAAAGCGATTGAGGCAAAAAAGACTGCATCAAGAATATCTGAAACTATCTTTACCCCATTCACCACATCACCAACAGCAACCATCGCAATCACTGCTGCAGCAGGCACAATTATACAAAGTAATTCAAAAATCCAGTAGGACTTAATTTGTTTAACAAATAAAAATCTATTCATGGTGTTTTTTTCCTTTCTTACTTTCTTCTTGTTTGTAAAAGTGTAAAAAGTATTTTTCCAGATCAAACTTGTTTTCTTCAAAACTAATCACTTCATACTTTTCAATTGCTCTTAAGAACTTTCCGACATACGTTCTAGCAACAGTGAAAGTCACCGTAGTTTTTGCTTCATCAATTGTTTTAATCTTGTAAGTTTTTGGTTTTGGTGTGAAGGGTTGGTCAAATTTAACCGTGTATTCCCGAGTTTTTCCTGAATTGATTTCGTTTAAATCTAGTTGGGAAATGATCTTTCCTTGCTTAATAATCGCCACCCGGTCACACGTGTTTTCAATTTCTTGAAAAATGTGTGAAGACATTAACACCGTATGACCCTTAGCTTTTTCACTTTTGATCAGTTGCACAAACTTGTCTTGCATCAAAGGGTCTAAACCACTAGTGGGTTCATCAAGAATGATCACGTCAGGATGATGCATAAAAGTTAAGATTAACCCCACTTTTTGTTTCATTCCTTTAGACATTTTCTTAATTTTAACTGTGGGGTCAAATTCTCAGTACTTAATCATTCTTTCAATTTCATCCCAGTTGTTAAGTTTTCGCAATTTGTAAATGTATTTAATATAACTAATTCCAGTTTGGTTTTCTGGTAAAGCTAATTCTCCTGGTAAATAACCAAGTTTCTTTTGAATTTTAGTTGAACCTTTTCAACAATCAAGGTTGTGAATTTTTGCTTTACCCTTGACTGGTTTAATAAAGCCCATTAAATGACGAATTGTGGTTGATTTACCAGCCCCATTAGGACCTAAATAACCAAACACTTCGCCTTCGTTGACACTAAAACTTACATCAAAAATTCCTTTATTGTTTTTGTAATTTTTGGTCAAGTGTTCAACATCAATAATTTTATCTGTCATTATCTCCTACTCCTTTAATATTTTTTAGTCAAAAAAAGGTTTTAACTTCGGGTGAGAAAATTGGTTTTTCATATATTTAGTTAACAAAACCACTTTGAAGGTACTAGTTAGTTCTTGAGTTGACGACCAACTTTTGATCAGTTGTCTAATTTTGCTGTTAAAAATTAAAACCATGTTGGTAAAGAACAAGATTAAAGAATTTATCAAAGAAATACTACTTTTAACATTGAAAGCAACTTGTAAGTCAATGTAAGCTTTGATTAACTTCTGTAAATTAACAACAATCAGGTGAAAAGCAGCAAAACCAAGGAGTAAGTCAATAATTACTAGATTTCACAACAAACCTAAACCTGATTCACGATATTGTCAAAACACAAAAATTTCATGAACTAAAACAATAAAACTCGTACCGCAAGCAACTGATCTAAAATTGCTTTCTTGCTTTGTTTTTAGTGATTCAACCACAAAAAGGCAAATCATCATCACAGTGATGTTTGAAGAAAACATTAAAGTAAGGTTGATAAATAGCCTATTAAAATAAATTGTTTTAAAAGCAAAAGAAACGACTGTAAAACTAACAATCAAAATCATTAAGGATTGGTATAAAAATTTTATTTTCTTTTGGTTCTTAGTCATTATCAAGCCACCCTTTTTAAAGATTGGTATAATTCTATCAAAACTTAGTCAAACTTGATATCTTCTAATTCACAAAATGCAACCAACTCAAAAATGAAAATTTGCAAAAATTACTGAAAAGTTAAACTTAAAAGTGTTTATTTATTTTTTTTAAAGTACAATGAAGAAAGAAACGAAATGAAACAGAGGTAAAAAATGAAAAAACTTTTAATGGCCCTATCAGCTTTAGGAATTACTGCTTCATCAGCAGCAACCGTAGTTAGTTGTGGTAATACAGATAGAGATCCTGTAAATGACACTATTATTAATAATATTGCCACAGAATTAGCACAAAAGACTGCGATTAATTTAACTATTGATGTTCCTAATAGCAAACAAACTCAAGATAAGATTAAAGAAAAATTTATCAGTGAAAGTCCTATTTTAAACAAATATAAAAAACAATTAACTGTTAATGTTACTGGTTTTAGTGCGTCAAGTGTTTCTGGAGATCAAGGAAAGCTAACTTTAGAAGTACTCCATCAGCAAGAAAACATTAAAAATCCCCAAGATGGTTCAAACGAATTTGTCTTTAATTTCCTCACCAAAGATATTGCTGATGATATGCAAGCAACCATCCCTGGAATAACCAATCAAGTAACTGATTTATTAAATGACGAACCCGTATTAGATTTATCAAACTTTAAAGTCAACCTTGGCGATGCTCCTGTAGTGGGAGGAGCACAAACAATTGCTCAATTGATTAGTGAGATCGTTCCTTTGGCTAAACTTTACATTCCTACTAAAATCCCCATTAACTTTACAGATGATGTAAATTGAACAAAATTTCAAGGATTGGTAAGTTTAGCTGAATCATTATTAAAGAACAATAATACTGTCAGCGAATCAATTTCACCGATGGATGGCACGACTTTAGACATTAACTTCAAAATTACCGATGTTTTAACAAACATTCTTCCAGATTTAATTCATTTATTAAACTTTATCGAACAACAAAGTCAGGACGGAAACACTAATCTTGTTTTAAATTTAATTCAATATTTCTTTGTTGCACCAAGTGATATTAATGATGATGGCTTTGCTGAAATCAACCAAGGTATTAAAGATGGCAATAATGAGGGAGAAACAATTACTTTTAGAACTAACTTAGAACGCCTAGTTTATGATCTTTTTGAAGGTTGGACAACCCCCACTGGGTTAAAAGCACCAAACGTGGCGCCGATCAAACTTGATTTCAATGGTCAACCAATTAGATATCAGTCTGATATAACCAATGAAGACAATATTACTATTGGAATCTTCGATCTTATTCCTGAAGCTAATCTTGGTAACCTTATTGACTTCTTTTTAGGAACTAATCATTCTTGAGATGAAGAAGGCAATCAACAAAATGATTGAACTGGTGGTTATGATTTGCAAAATCCATTTCCATTTGTCTTTAGTCTTGGAGGAATAATCTTTGGACTTGATAGTCCTCTTCATTTCCCAATTCCAACCAATAGTTTAGCCGATGTCATCAAAGGTTCTTTAAAAACCTTCTTAAACAGTAACTCAGATTTAGGAAGTAAACTTGATTATTTAACTTTAAATTGAACTCAAGGGGAAATGACAATTGAGTATCAAAACCAAGAAGGCAGTTGAATTCAAGCTAAAGTCTTTACAGATTTGTTAGCAGCAAAAAATATTCGTATTAAATTTATTAATAACACTTGAGAAATTGGAAACAAACTTAATGATCAAGTAGAAACAATAAAGGATAAAACTTTAATTTTAAACTTAGATTTGAATGCACCAGTAGCAACTAGCCCTGCTTCAAAATAGTTAAGAATAAAAAAACAGCACCATGGTGCTGTTTTTTTATTCAACAAGAAACTTACTTTCTTAATCCCAAAGTAGCTACGACTTCTTTATAACGGTTAACATCTTTACGAGTTAAGTAGTCTAATAAATGACGACGTTGGGCAACTTTTTTTAATAAAGTTCTTCTGGTAGGAACATCTTTTTTATGAATTTTTAAATGTTCAGTCATGTTATTGATATCTTCAGTTAAGATGGCAATTTGCACTTCTGCTTTTCCGGTGTCAAGTGCCGAACCTCCAAACTGTTGAACTAACTCCGCTTTACGAGTTTTTGATACCATTGTTTTTTCCCTTTCTTTAGTTTTGTTAAATACTGTTTAAACTTAGTAAAAATTCTAAGGGCAGGATCTAAACTTAGTAAAAACAAATACCTGATAATCATAGCATATTTTCAAGGCTAAACTCTAATTTTTAAAGTGATAAAACCTTTTATTTAATGGTTTTCCCTAGATATTTAACCAGAGTAATAAATTCTGGTTTTTTAGTTTTAATCTGGTCAAAAGCAAGTAATTCAACTGTGTGGTTGGTCAATGAAAATGTAACAATTTGTTCACCATTAATTAGCCCCTGGTAATAACCTTCGCTTAGCGCTAAATTTGGAAAAACTACTCTTTTTCTTGGTTGATCGTTTATTTCTAAATACAGTTTAAACGGTGCGGATAAAAGTTTATTTGCTTGGCGGATTTTACCTTCTTTTAAAAGGTTGCGGATTTTAGTTGAAGAAACCGAGCGCGGGGTACGATTTAAAACATAAACCTGATCAGCACCAAAATAACGTTTTAAATCTGCGACTGTTCCTTGTCTATCCGTGCCAAAAGTGAAGTCACTACCTTCAACCAACATTTGACACTTTAAAGTCTTTTTTAACCAAGCCATAAACTGGTTTTGACGATAACTTTGCAGATTTTCATTAACCACCAACTCAATGTAATAATCAAGCGCAAAATCCTTACCAAAAATCGCTTCTTTTTCGCTTGGACACATTATCTGGTCATCAACTTGATGGTTTAAAAAGTTAAAAGAACCATCAAAAGTTAAAACAATTAATTGTAAGTTATTTTTAACTGCTAATTTAGTGGCAATTTTAATCAATTTTTCGTGGACTTTGTGTAAACCATCAAATTTACCAATAACCACTAAACTCTTTTTTATTCCTGGAATCTTTTGTAAATTGTTAATATCGCTTCTAATTGTAATCATCTTCATCCTTTTAATGGTTAAAACCACCCTTGACACTTTTATATTGGCCACTCTTTTCACGAGCGTACAAAGCAACCAAATCGTCCTGATAACTCAAAAACACTCGATTAAGAGTTAAGGGAAGATTAATTTTTCTTCCGTTTTCCACTTGATAAAATTCTGTTTCGTTTAATTCATGAATATGTCAACCACTTAGTTTTACTGCTTCATAACTAGGAATTAAATCTGCTCAAGTTAATTCATCAAGAGTTTTTGTTTGTTCCTTTTTAAAAACTCCAGATTGAAGACGATCTAATTCCACCACATGAGCATAGGTGTTCAAATCAGCAGCAATATCAACCACTAAACTGCGAATATAAGTGCCTTTGCTTACAGTAGTGGTGAAATAAAAAGTATTGTCAGGTATCCTAAATCCATCAACCCGACTTTGATAAATTTCAACAGTTCTAGGAGCTATTGCAACATCAACTTCTTGATTTCTGGCGTACTTGTAAAGTTCTTTTCCTTGCACTTTAATCGCACTATAGACTGGCGGGGTTTGTTCATAAACCAAACCATTATATTTTTGGACGACTTGTTGTAATTGTTCCAGATTCACTGTGTGATTAGGATTAGTCTTTATCACCTTACCTTCACCATCATAAGTATCAGTATGTTCATAAAGCTTTGCACCCACAAAATAAGTCTTGGTCTGGTTTAAAAACAAGTCGGAAAGTTTTGTGCCTTGGTTGACCAAAACAACGACCACCCCTGTTGCTAAAGGGTCTAAAGTTCCTGCATGACCAATCTTATTAACTTTTAATTTGTTCTTAATGGTTTGAATTAACTTGTTGGTCGTCATTCCCTTTGGTTTATCAACCAAAAAAATTCCCGATGGTTGTTGTATCATTATTCTCCCTTGTTGTAGTAGTTTAATTTTATCAAGGATTTTTTGATAAAGAAAATACTACCCCTTAACTTTTTTTGGCGTAGTATTTTCATTTTATTTATCAGCTAAAATCTGGTCAATCCGGTTAGCACGATCTAAAGAATCGTCATAAACAAAACTTAAATCTGGTACTTTACGCATTGCTAACTTTCGGGCCAACAGTTTACGAATTAAACTCTTTTTTTCTTCTAAATGGGTTTGAACAAGCTTTTGGTTAATGGTTTGGTTGGAAAAAGCAATAAAAGAATAATAAACTTTTGCCACCTCATTATCATTAATTAAACGGACTTCACTAACTGAAACCGCTTTCAAGATTGAATCATCAACTTCTTTAGTAAGAATTAAGGTTAATTCGCGCGCAATCATCGATTCTTTACGGCCTTGTACTTTAGGATTTTTCATAATTAAACTCTCCTATCTTTTCATTATACTTAGTATTAATTATTAGTAACAGTTTCAACTAGATAAGACTCAATGATGTCGTCAACCTTTAAGTCATTAAAGTTCTTAATCGTAATGCCACATTCAGAACTAGTCTTTGCTTCTTTAATATCGTCTTTTTCGTGTTTTAAGCCGGCAATTTCTCCATCATAAACAACGACACCATTTCGCAAGACACGTACCTTATCTTTTCGTTTAATAACCCCATCAACAACATAGCATCCAGCAATCGTTCCTACCGCAGAGTGTTTAAACAAAACCCGCACTTCGGCTTGTCCTTGGACTTTTTCGACCATTTCTGGATCTAACAACCCCTTGGCTGCTTGTTCTAATTCATCTTTTACCTTATAAATCACGTTATGGAGTCTTAAATCAACCCCACGTTCTTCAACTACTTTCCGTACTTCAGCACTAGGACGAACGTTAAACCCATAAAGAATCGCGTTTGCAGTTTGTGCTAAAGAGACATCAGTGGTGCTAATTGCTCCGACACTAGCACGGATAACTTCTACTCTTACTCCAGGAATTTCAAGGTTATTTAAAAGTTTTTTTAACGCTTCAACACTACCTTGCGTATCAGCTTTAATCACAACATTAAGGTTTTTTAGTCCTTCTTCTTCAATCTGGGTCTTGATTTTATCTAAAGTTACAACTTTACTAGTTTGTTCTGCTTCCCGAGCTTGGCGGTCAGCTTGCGCCGTAGCAATTTGTCGAGCTGTCTTTTCATCATTTAGAACTAAGAACTTATCTCCTGGTAAGGGAACATCATTTAAACCAATAATCAGTACTGGCATACTAGGTTCAGCTTGAGTAATACTCTTGTTGTGATCGTCACGCAAGTCTTTAATTGTTCCGTACGTTCCTCCAACCACCAAAACATCACGTAACCGCAAAGTTCCTTGTTGGACCAACACTGAAGCTACTGGTCCGCGCGCTTTATCTAAATGCGCTTCTAAGACTACTCCTGAAGCAAATTTATTCGGGTTGGCTTTTAAATCTTCCACTTCAGCTACCAAAAGGATGTTTTCTAACAACTGGTCAAGGTTTAGTCCAGTTTTGGCACTACCTTCAATGAAAGGAACATCGCCCCCTCACTCTTCACTAACAACACCCTTTTCCATTAATTCTGCTTTTACCCGTTCAGGATTAACGCCTGGTTTATCCATTTTATTAATAAAAACAATCATTGGTACTTTAGCTTGCCGAGCGTGATCAATCGCTTCTTCAGTTTGGGGCATGACCCCATCATCAGCTGCAACGACTAACACAATAATGTTAGTGGCGTTTGCTCCCCGACTCCGCATTTCAGTAAACGCTTCGTGACCCGGAGTATCAATAAAAGTAATCTTTTGTCCAGTTTGGGGCATCACAATTTGATAAGCTCCAATCGCTTGGGTAATTCCTCCAGCTTCTGAATTAGTAATATTAGAGTGACGTAAAGCGTCTAATAGGGTGGTTTTTCCATGATCAACATGGCCCATTACCGTCACTATAGGAGGAATAGTAACTAAACTTTGAGGGTCATCTTCTACTTGGAAAGTTTCAAGTAAGTTTTCTTTGGTAACAATCTTTTCTTTTTTAAAATCATAACCATTTTCAATCGCTAACTCCGCAATTTGGTCTTCACTTAATAAGGTATTTTGATTTAACATTAAACCTTGTTTAAAGAAATACTTGACAATTTCGGTGACTGGTTTATTAATTTTTGAAGCAAATTCAGCAATTGTTAAAGGACCAGTATAAACAAACACCCCATCAATTAACCCGGTTTGTTTTTCTTCTTTTAACTTATTTTTGATCGTTTTGGTGTGTTGGTTTATCCGTTGTCGTTCCAAAGCCTTTTTTGATTGATTTTTATTCTGGTTTGGGTTGTTTTTCTTGTTTTCTGCCATGTAACTCCACCTCTTTTTCCCCTTCTTGATATGATCTAAGCAAACAAGCCAAGTTTTGATCACTAATTCCAATCGCACTAATGTTATTTGGAGTTTTTAAAATCTGGTTTAACTCGTGTTTACTAATCTCGCTGTCTATCACTTCTATTTTATAGTAGTTTGCTTTATTGATAACTTTTTTTCTCTGACTTACTCCCATTTCCACAGTGAGAATTACTACAAAAACCTTCTGTGATTGGATCATCTCCAGCAAGCGTTGACCATAAACTACTTGATGCGCTTTTCTTGCCAAACCAATTGCTTGGAAGAATTTTTTTTGTTGTTTTACTACCAATGTTCTTTAACTTCAATTTCTAGCTGGTCGTAGATATGATTAGGAATGCGGATTTTTAAGCCTTTGTCTAGTAAACGTTTCTTACGTGCTTGATTAACGGCTTCTAAACTTGGAGCAAGATAAACTCCTCTTCCTTTAATTGTTTTAGTAGAATCAATCAAAATCTCGTTTTGAGGAGTTTTAACTACCCGAATTAAACTCCCAAAGGGTTGGAGGGTTTGAGAAACTACTTCTTTTCTTAAAATTGGTTGTCCCATTGTTAATCATAATATGAGTCGTACTCATCGCTTTCGTCGTCATCACCATCATCATCCCCGATTGCTTCATCGAAAGCTTGAAGGTTTTTACTGATTTCATCCAAATCACTTTCATCATCTTTTTCAAGCACTAAAGGTTGTTCAAAGGTTTGGTTAATGGTTCTGCTGCCTTCTTCATCAGCAATTTCAGCTTGGAAACGTTCTAGTTCTTGTTCTAACTCTTTAAGAATATCATCATTGGTTTGCGATCCAGGTTTTTGATAATTTTGACCGTCTCTAAAGCGTGGCTGACTAAGGCGCGTATTATTATTCTTAGGCCCTTTGCGACGACGCATGGTTGAGTCAACAAATTCTTTTGAAGCAAGTTCATCAGGAGAGATATTTCCGTTTCACTTATTTTCAATCCCGATTTCTTGAGCTTGTTTTACTGAAATAATGTTAATCTTCATCTTTAAAAGGTTGGCAACTAAACGGGCAGCGACTCCACCGCGACCAATTGCTAAAGAAAGTTGTTCGTTAGGCACAATAATATCAGCTTCATTGTTTTCTAAATCAACATCAACTGAAACCACTCTAACTGGAGCCATTGCGCTCATGATAAAAGTGTTTAAATCTTCATCTCACAAAACAACATCAATCTTTTCTCCGTTTAATAGTTCAGAAATCTTACTAATTCGGGACCCATGAACCCCAACAATTGCTCCAATCGGTTCCACATTAGGATCTAAAGATTGAACCGCAACTTTTGCCCGGATTCCTGGTTCGCGAGAAATTCCTTTAATATCAATAATTTCTTCAGCAACTTCAGGTACTTCTTGTTCCAAAATTCTTCTTAAAAACCCTGGTGCAGTTCGCGAAATTGAGATTGGTGAAAAGCGGTTTTCTTTTTGCACTTCATCAACATAAAAAGAAACTAAATCACCAATTTCAAAATGATCACCAGGAATTAATTTTTTGTTTCATAAAGAAGTTGTAGCATCATCAACTTCAATTAAATAACCATCCCCACGATCGTTGGTACCAACAATTTTTCCAGTTAACAATTGGTGGTTTTTATCAGCAAACTTATCATATAAACGACTACGTTCGGCACCCTTAATTTTTTGTTGAATAATTTGGCGCACTTGGTGAATTGCTAAGCGCGAAAATTCTTTTTCAAACGCAATTTCACGATGAACAACATCACCTTCTTTAACTTCGTTACCGAACTCTTGGCGAGCATCATTAAGACTAATTTCTAACCAGTCGTCAAGGTCATCTTGAACTTGATCGACAACTTTTAATAATAAATACATTTTAATTGTTCCAGTTTGGTCATCTAAATCAACTTCAGTTAACGCTTCAGTGTCAAAAAAACGTTCGTAAGCCTTTTGAAATCCTTCTTTAATTGCTGTAATAATTTCGTTTTCAGCAATACTTTTTTCACTAGCAATTTGGTTAATTACTTCTAAAATATTGGCATAATTTTCCATTTATTTCTTCTCCTTTTTGTTTAAAACTTCACCGCGTGGCGAATAAATTTAATTTGGGCAAATTCAAGGGTTAACTTTTGTGGTTTTCCTTTAACAAAATAATTAAACACATACTTATTGTCTTTCTTATCAAAACCTAAAAACGTCGCATAAGTCTTAACAATCCCTTTTTGGGGACTGTTAAGTTCTAAATAAACATAATCGTTGACTGCCTGGTTTAATTCCGCTTCATTACGAATTGGTTTTTCAATTCCCGCACTAGCAACTTCTAAAAGATAAGGTTGATTAAACTGGTTCTCTAAAGTATCTAAACTTGCTGAAATTGCTTCGTTAATTTGGACTAATAAATCAAAATCAAGTGGTTTATTGTCATGGGCGGATTCAACCAATACTTGTAAAACAGTTTCACCTTCAGAATTCTTATAGCAATTAAGTTCATAAATTCTCAGTTCATCCGCAGCAAGAAGTGGTTGAATTAATGCTTCTAGTTGTGGTCGAATTTTCTTTAAATCAATCATTTTTCCCCTTTATTAACTTTTGGAAATAAGAAAGGAAGGTTGTTAACCTTCCTTGGAATGCTATTTCCTTAATGTCCTCTCTCATTATATACTTTTTATTTCACAAAACAAGAATTAAGCAAGCCTACTTTCTTTAAAAATCAAAACTAATTTGTTCATCATTGGTTAAAGAATCAGTAATTCTTAATTCTTCAAAAATTTTCATTTGGGTATTAGTGATTTGGGTACGGGATTTTAAATCATTTACTGAAGTAAACTTTTTCGTTTTTCTCGCCAGTTCAATTGAACTCGCCACTGCTCCTCCTAAAGAATCAATAACATTAAAGGGGGGGATGATAACGCTTTCTTTAGTTTGCTCATCTAACTTCACCCCAAACTTTGTTCCTTGTGACAAGTTAAAGTCAATGTTTTGCATCTTAATTCCGCGCGCATACATTTCCACCAATACTTCATAAACAGTCTTTAAATCTTGCTCTTTTTTACTAATCGGCAGGTTATGTTCTTGTTTATAAATGATTTCTCGTAAGGCTTGTAAGACACTATCATACCCGCCTAAAGCAACCTTTAAATCAAAAGCATCAGCACGAGTAGTAAAGTAAGTTGCATAATATTCTGCAGGATAATAAATCTTGTATCATGCCACCCGGTAGGCCATCAAAACATAAGCTGTAGCGTGAGCTTTAGGGAACATATACTTAATCTTTAAACAAGATTCAATATACCACTCAGGAACATCGTGTTGACGCATTAACTCCATCCACTCTGGTTTTAACCCCCTTCCCTTACGCACCGATTCCATAATCACAAACGCGTCATGAGAAGGTATTTGTTTCTCTAATAAATAAACCATAATATCATCACGACACCCAATCACTGTCGAAATGTTGGCTTGGTTCTTTCTAATTAAATCTCTAGCATTACCCAACCACACATCAGTTCCGTGGGATAAACCAGAAATTTGTACCAGATCGGCAAATGATGAAGGTTTGGTTTCTTTTAACATTCCCCGCACAAATTCAGTACCAAACTCAGGAATCCCAATAGCTCCCGTCATTTCTCCATTAATCTGTTCTGGTTTTAAGTTCAAAGCCCCTAAACCATAAAACAAGGAATAAACTGTTGGATCTGATGTAGAAATACTGATAGGGTCAACCCCAGTTAAATCCCCAAGCATTCTTAACGCTGTTGGATCGACATGACCTAAAATATCCATTTTTAATAAGTTATCATGAATCGAATGAAAATCAAAGTGAGTCGTTAATCACGAAGCGTTTTGGTCATCAGCGGGATAATTAACGGGAGTAAAATCTTCAATTTCATATTCTTGAGGCAGAATGATAATCCCTCCTGGGTGTTGACCTGTAGTTCTTTTCACTCCCTGGGCTAAAAAAGCTAACCGTTCTTTTTCTACCCGACGAGGTTGGTGGTATTCATCGCGAGTTTTTTCAAAATAACCACTAACATAACCAAAGGCAGTTTTTTCCGCCACTGTAGAAATTGTTCCCGCGCGAAAAACGTTGTGTTCACCAAACATTTCTTTAGTAAAACTATGCGCTTGGGGTTGGTATTCACCAGAAAAGTTTAAATCAATATCAGGGACTTTATCCCCATCAAAACCTAAAAACGTTTCAAAAGGAATATCATGACCATCCCCCACTAAAATTTTTCCACAGTTAGGACAGTTTTTTTCTGGTAAATCATAACCACATTTGACATCAGTGGGAGTATCAAAATCCGCATATTGACAATTTAAGCACCGATAATGTGCTTTTAACGGGTTAACTTCAGTGATGTGTGCAGTAGTAGCTACAAATGACGATCCCACTGAACCACGCGATCCTACCAAATAACCATCTTGTAACGAACGCTCCACAAGTTTATGCGAAATTCAATAAATCACCGCAAACCCGTGTTTGGTAATTGAAGCTAGCTCTTTTTCTAGCCGCTCAGAAACAATTGTAGGCAAATTTTCTCCATACATTTCATGCGCAGTTTGGTAACACTTATCGTGTAATAACTGGTCGGCATTCTCGATGTTTGGGGCAAAACTTCCGTCTTTAACTGGTCGAATCCCCTCATCAATCATCGCACTAATTTTTTGTGAATTAGTAATGACAATCTCTTCAACTAAACTCTTATCATCTAATCACGCAAATTCAGCGAGCATTTCTGTAGTAGTACGAAGGTATTGGTCAGGATAATCTTTAACTTTTCCCTTATAGTCATATAACGGGTGCGATTGTCCTCCTAAACCTTTAGTGTTGATATAAATATCGCGAATAACTTTCAGTTCGGGGTCAACATAATGGCAATCTCCAGTGGCAACAACCAACTTATTTTCTTCTTTAGCAGTTTGAATAATCAACTTAATCACCGCTTTTAATTCCGTTTCATCTAAGGTCTCATTTTGAATCAAATGTTTATAAACACTTAGTGGTTGAATTTCAATATAGTCATAATAATTAATTTGTTCTCGAAGTTTTGCTTTAGTATCACTACGAGCAGTTTCAAAAACCGCTCCGTTAACGCATCCTGAACCAAATAAAAGGTTATTGTGAGCGTGAAATTTATCTAAAGTGGACTTTAAAACTTTGGGTGCAGTGAAATATTCTCTGGTGTGCGATAAAGAAATTAATTTATAAAGTTCTTTCAATCCTGCTTGGTTTTTAGCCAAAACATTAACATGAATTCCCCGAATCCGAGTAAAATTGGCATCATTACGATGATCAGCAGGACGAATTAAGTTCCAATCTTCATCTTTAACGATTGGGTGTTGCTTTTTAATTTCTGCCCACATACGTTCAAAAACATCAGTCAAGACATCAGCATCATAATCTCCCCGGTGAGCAACTTTATCGTCATACAAAATCCCAGTTTTTTTAGCAACAGTTCCTAACCGGTGGTTTTTAAGGTTTGGTCAATAAGCTCTAGCAATGGTTAAAGTATCAATCACAGTGTTTTCTAAAGGAGGATAACCCAGTTTTTTTGCATAACTTTGTAAAAAATTGAAGTCAAAATTCGCATTATGGGCTACTAAAATTGCCCCATTAATGATTTCATAAATAGTTTTAAAAGCAGTTTCAATTCCAGGCTTATCAGCAAGCATTTCATCAGTGATGTGGGTTAAATCTTTGGTAAATTGTTTTAAGGGTTGGGTTGGCTTAATTAAGATATCAATCTTTTCCCGATGTCCAGAAACATAATCATAACTTACCGCACCAAATTCAATAATTTCGTCAAATTCTGGACTTAATCCTGTGGTTTCTAAGTCAAAAACGACCCATTTTGCTTTGTTTAACTCAAGACCCTTGGGATTAAATACATACCAAATGTTTTCGTTAATCAAATTTAACTCCGAACCATAAATTAATTTAAATTGATCCTGAGGATTACGGGCTTTATTAATTTTTCTTAAAGTTGTATAAGCATCAGGAAAGGCTTGAGCGTTTAAATGATCAGTAATTGCCAGTGCTTTTCAATCCCAATTAATTGCTTGGTTTAAATAATCACTTCCTGTAGAAACACCATCCATTACTGACATTTTGGTGTGGACATGTAATTCCACCCGTTTGTCTGGTGCATTATCAACGCGTTGGTGAATTGCCCGGTCAATCTTTTTAAAACTATCAGCAACAAAGATTTGTTCCCGGTCAAATTCAGAATAGTTAGTGCGTCCTTTAAAAGCAATTCAATCCCCAGGTCGAGCTTTGACTTGAGTTAAACTTTCTTGGTCACGATCCTTTAATTCATCATCAGTTAAATCATCAAAAATAGTGGTGGTATCACCCTTAGCAAAATAAGTTACTTTAATTGAATCAGTACCATCACTAACTTTCAAAGAATAAATTTTCCGTCCCGACTTTGATACCCGAATTTCTTTATCCAATAAATAAGCATGAATCACCACATTTTGGGCATTATCATCAACATCAACAAGTTTTTCATAAGTTGGAGTATCTAAAGAAGTGTTGTTCTTACCCCCTTGATAACCACCAACCATTCCCTTTGACTTGTTCCCAGTTTGACGAATAAATTCATTTTGACGACTTTTTTCCATTTCAACTAGTTTAGAATATTGGGAATTATGTTTTTCAAGAATTTGGTGGAGGTCTAAACTCTCATCTAAACTAACTTTCACCTTCAACGATTTTAATCCATACTGGTGAAACTTTGCTTCATAATAAGTGGCGTCTTTAGCCACCTCTTCAAACTCCATTTTACTAGCACATTTAATTTGAAATTCATTCATCAAAGCATCAAAATGGCAGTTGGTAGTCAAAACCATCTTGACTCCGCCCTCAGCCAACTGAGCTTTACTGGTTTTAATAAAGGCAAAATACTGGTCAAAAACCGTTTCATCAAGCACCAATTGGTCAACATTGATAATTAACTTCATTTTCATCACAGAATTATTTTTAAAAGCAGTTTCAACCTTTTTAACAAGACTAATTGGTCATAATTTTGGTACTTGAAAATAAACTCGTGCCTTATTTTTGCGGCGATCAATTTCCACTTTTTCCTGAGTACATTGATCAATTATCAACTCTTCTTCAGCAGTTAAGCTTAACCCAATTCCTGCAAACATTTTGTTAATTTTGTCATTTTTAATCATTTTTATTTCACCCCATTATAATTCAATTTTATCCTATCATTAAGTCCTTAATCATTACCATCACCAAAGACCTGATTGGACGAAAAGCACACAAAATCAAAAGCATAAAAATCCTTACAAAAACGCTTAGACAATCAGATTAAACCAGAACACCCATGACTCCAACTCCTTCTGAGTTTAAAAGGCCGCCAAACTAATAAAGTACAAAATAAAGAAAACAAACAAGAAAGAATCTAAGCGGTCTAATAATCCCCCATGACCGGGAATCAAATCTGAAAAGTCTTTAATCTCAAAAACTCGTTTATACCAAGAGAAGAAAAGATCCCCCACTTGCCCAGCAAAAGAAATTAAAACCGTTAGTAAGAAAAGTACAACTCCAGGAATTGCGTGACCCTTATTATTAACTTTCACTTCCATAATGTAAGAAAAAGGAGCATAATCTGGTAACAAATAAAAGAATAATAACGCATAAATAGTACCACTGGCAATTGCTACAGCACTACCAATGCCGCTGCCTTCCCAAGTTTTTTTAGGACTAACTTTTGGTGCTAACGGAGTTTTACCAAGCTTTCGCCCTCCCAGATAAGCAAAACTATCAGTAAAAATAATTGTTCCTCATGCTCAAATAATTGTATTAAAGGTGAACAAGGGCACAGGATCAGTACCAAACTGCATTGATAAAGCGATTTGGTTAAACCCTTTAAACCCGAGAACAACGACAAATTCATATAAAATCAACATTACTGATTGCTTTCAACTATCAGTAAAATTACCCTTAGCAAAATAAGGAATCGCAGCAAAAACTACCACACCTAAGAGAATTACTAAAAAGATGATGTACCAATGGTACCAATCATACAAGTTAATATCTTTGGTGAAAGCTCAGTTTTCGTGATTTTCAAAGGGCAGGACAAACAAAACTACTCCACTAATAATTCCTGCTAAATAAAGTGGTCAAGCAGTTTTTTTGATTCCTAAGGCCTTAATGAGCTCATAGGTGCAACCCCCAACTAAAATCATGGTTAAAACTCAGTTAAGATAACTGGCAGCTTGAACGTGTTCAAGGCGATTATGACGCAATCCTTCGGTATAAAGTGCTGACAAACCAACATAAACAAACAAAAATACTAGTAAAAAGGCTGAAGAAATCAAGCGGGTAATAAAGTCACTAGACTCATAACGTTGTATAAAAGAGAATTTTTTTGTCCCCTTTGATTTGGTGGTTTTTTTCATCAACAACCATCCCTTTCCAACCAGTTAACAATAAGTTAATCATAACATTATTAACCCCGAATAACAGAAAAAACCCACCTTCAAGCCTAAAGTAATACGGAAATTAACCTAGCTAATTTTTTGAAGTTCCCGTAGAGGCGTGGTTAGTGCTTCTGCTCCCTGGGTAGTAATTACAAAATCATCTTCAATCCGCACGCCCCCAACTCCAGGAAGATAAATTCCCGGTTCAACAGTTAAGGTCATTCCCGGAGCCAAAACAACATCACCACCAGGATTTTCATAAGGTTCTTCATGAATTTCAATCCCCAAACCATGACCTAAACCATGAGTAAAGTATCCTTGATAACCCTGCTCGGCAATGAACTTGTCAACCTCTTGGTGAATATCACCACACAACATTCCTGGTTTCAACAAACTAATTCCTAAGCTTTGCGCCTGGTAAACAACATCATAAACCTTTAATAATTCAGGGTTATTAGCGTTTTCACCAACCAAAAAGGTTCTGGTTTGATCTGATGCATATCCTTGAAAATAACAACCCATATCCAAAGTGACAAATTCCCCAGTTCTAATTACTTTGTCACTAGGAACAGCGTGAGGTTTACTCCCATTAACGCCACTAGCAACAATGGTGTCAAAACTTAACTTATCAGCACCATGACGCAAGAAAGCATCACTGACAAAAGTAGCAACCATTCGCTCGGTCATTCCTGGACGAACATAACCAAGTACTTCTAAAAAAACTTCGTGAGTAATTTCTCCAGCCTTTTTTAAAGCTTGAATTTCTTTCGGTTCTTTAATCATCCGGATGCGATCAGTATTAATTGGTACTAATTGGATTTGCTCAAACTTTGTGGTTCAAGTTAAATAATCTTGATAAATCACTCAATCACTTTCAAACCCTAAACGACCAATCTTTTGCTCAACTAAAATTTGGTTAATTTGGGTAAATAAATCACCTTTAAATAAGAAAAGTTCGTTAACATTTTGTAAAGTCTTACTTTCTCTAGCAGCAGTAATATAGCGACCATCCAAAAATAAATAACTCCCCTTTTTAGTGATTAATAGATATCCAAGTGAAGAGGGAAAAGCAGTATATCAAAACCGATTTTGCTCAGAAGTGATTAAAATCGCTTCTACACCATTGGCGGTTAAAAGATCTTGAATTAACGCTTGTTTACTCATAAAATGCTCCTTTTGCTTTTAATAATATAAGAAATTATTTCGATAAAAAAGACCTTTGGCAGTTTTTGCAAAGGTCAAGGTGAAATTTATTTTTTTTGTTTATGTAATTGATGCTCATTACAATTTCAACAATGTTTTTTTACCTCAATTTTAGGTTTTTTCTTATCATTTTTTCCGATGTAATTTTCGTTTTTACAAACACTACAACGCAAAATAATTTTTTCGCGCATCTTTTTTCTCCTTGTTAATTAATATTCATATAAATTTAGCTAAAGTTACATGCTCTAACATGCCAATTTATCATAGCAATTTTTTTAAGAACTTGCAAGAAAACTATGTATCTGAAAACTGATAAGTTATAATAGAAGTGGTTTTAGATTTTTAACTAAAACCCAGTAAATAGGAGCGGCAAATGAGAAAATTACTAACTATTTTAAGTGCAGTCACACTACTTTCGGCCTCGACCGCTAGTGTTGTTGCTTGTGGAAGTACTAATGACCACCAAAATACAAATATTAAGTTTGGTACCTATCAAAATTGAGTTGATGCTTCAAAAAAAAATAATAACATTTCAATTGTTTTTATCGGGGGAAGACAAAACTCAGATACCTACAGTTATCTTTCTGCTTTGAACCAGTGAGTGTATGGTAATGTCCCGGTAGTGGATAAAACTTTTAATAGTGATAATGTTAATAAGCCCACCCAAGCAATTAGTGCGGTACGAAAAAGTATCGGTTTGGAGGCAACAAGTTATCAAAGAAAAATTCGCGATGCAATCTTAGCGTCGACAATTACTCCTCCAATTGATGCCGCAAGTTTGGACAACGAAGATAATAACCAATGGTATGGGGTCGAAAGCGCTCAACAAGCAAGCAGTGTTGCTTTAAATACAATTTTAGTCAACGATATTACCACTTTTTGGAAATCTTCTAATCTAGGCAAAAGTATTATTACCGACTTGTTTGATAACCAATTTGAAGCTTATTGAGAATTTATGCAAGCAAAAAACACCACCCCAAATGATGATGCTGATCAAAGTAGTGATACAGTTAAATCACTAGCTAAAAATAAGCGATTAACTGATTTCAATACGATGATAAAGACTGGTAGTGGACCTTACTTCTTGGTCTTTAGAAACGGGAAGCTAATTAATATGACTTCAGGTTATGCCAACTACTTTGAATATAACCCTGACTTAAAGAATGATGGGACCGGATCAATTGATGTTTATACCCAAGCAGCAAACGATTTGTCAAACCTTTTTAGTTATTTAGTCAGTTCAGCTACCAGAGGTTATGGTTCTTGAGCCAACCAAACTTATGCGCAGTTTAATGCTCAAACCAGCAATTCTGTCTGGACAAATAACAAGAGTGTTGTCGATACTTGAACTAATCGTACTTTTGTAGGAACAAATAACGTCCCTGATTCTAGTGCGTTAACAAATTTGAACAATAGTGATGATAATAGTAATGCAAAACTTGTTTATAATCTTGATTGACAAAAATATAAAATAAGATAAAAAAAGACCTTTTTTTGCGATAGAAGGTCTTTTTTTATCTTACTTGGTTAATTGGCCGAATGACAAGATCATTTAACCCGGTATCTTCAGGCATTTCAATCGCGTTTTTGATGGCTAAGGCGACTCGTTCGGGAGGAATCGCATTTTGTTCGTAATACTGTTTTAAATCACCATCAAGCGCGCCTATCAATTCGGTGGCAATTGCTCCTGGATAAATTGCTGTCACCCGAATATTGTCACGATCAGCAGCAACTTCTTGACGTAATCCTTCCGTGATGGCGCGAACTGCAAATTTAGTCGCACTATAAACTACCATTCCTGGTGAAACTACTAAACCTTGCACCGAAGAAACGTTAATAATTTGACCAGTTTTCTTTGCGCGCATTGTTGGTAAAACTGCCCCGATTCCGTACAAAGTTCCCTTGATGTTGACATCAATCATTGCATCTCATTCTTGAATTTTATTTTCTTTAAGATAAGAGGTCGGCATTAATCCCGCATTGTTAATTCAAACATCAATTTGACCATAGGTATCTAAGCTAAATTTTGCTAAGGCTTCAACTTGATCGCGAGCAGCGACATCGGTGACCTTATAAGCAGCTTCACCACCCATTGTTTTAATCTCATCAACTAAAGTTTTTAGCCGGTCTTCTCTCCGGGCCGCTAAAACAAGTTGATAATCTTTAGTTAACATTTTGGCTGTAGCTTCGCCAATTCCAGAACTAGCGCCAGTAATCACAATAACTTTTTTCATTGGTTTTTCCTATGTTTCTATGCTTGGTTAATTGAACGAAGGACAATATCATTCAAACCGGTATCTTCAGGCATTTCAATCGCGTTTTTGATGGCTAAAGCAACGCGATCAGGAGCAATTGCTGTCACTGCTTCTTTAAACTTTTCGATCTGTTGTTTCATTGCTGCATCAGTAATCGTGTTAATAATATTTGTGTCAACTACGCCTGGATAAATTGCTGTCACCCGAATGTTATCACGATCAGCAGCAACTTCTTGCCGTAATCCTTCACTAATTGCTCTCGTGGCATATTTAGTCGCACTATAAACAACTCCCCCCGGATGAACACTAAAAGCTAAATCAGAAGCGATGTTAATAATTTGGCCGCTTTTCTTTGCGCGCATCGTTGGTAAAACTGCCCCAATTCCGTACAAAGTTCCCTTGATGTTGACATCAATCATTGCATCTCATTCTTCAACCTTTTTTTCTTTCATTCACGCTTGCGGCATAATTCCTGCGTTGTTAATTCAAACATCAATTTGACCATAAGTATCTAAGCTAAATTTTGCTAAGGCTTCAACCTGGCTGCTCTGACTTATATCAGTAACTTTATAAGCAGCTTCACCACCCATTTTCTTAAGTTTTTCAACCAAAGCTTGTAACTTGTCCTTGCTGCGAGCTGCTAAGACCAATTGATAGTCTTTGGCCAACATGTTTGCGGTTGCCTCACCAATTCCAGAACTAGCGCCAGTAATTACGACCACTTTTTTCATGAGTTATCCTTCTTTCTGTTTCCAGTATATTATAGAACTTTCTTTTCACCATAGGGGAATAGTTTCTGAAATGAAGATAAAAAAATCACCTCAAAGGTGATGTCTTGCATTGAAATGGTCCTCGAGGCCGGACTTGAACCGGCACGGGCGATTAAGCCCGCTGGATTTTAAGTCCAGTGCGTCTACCGATTCCGCCACTCGAGGAATAAAAACCCAAAAATATAAAGATAATGGTGACTCGCCGGGGACTTGAACCCCGGACCCACTGGTTAAAAGCCAGTTGCTCTACCGACTGAGCTAGCGAGTCATAATGGCTGGGCCAGTTGGATTCGAACCAACGCATGAAGGAGTCAAAGTCCTTTGCCTTACCGCTTGGCTATGGCCCAAGAAAAAATGGTGGAGGGGGAGGGATTCGAACCCCCGAACCGAAAGGAAGTGGGTTACAGCCACCCGCGTTTGGCCACTTCGCTACCCCTCCAAAAATGGTGCTGACTATAGGAATCGAACCTACGACCTACTGATTACTAGTCAGTTGCTCTGCCGGACTGAGCTAAGTCAGCATAACCTAAACCTAAGAACTTTTAGATTATATCTTGTTTAAAAAATAAAAGTCAAGATAACAACAAGGATTCTCTCTTAGTTATCAACAACAAGTTTATTGCAATAAACACTTAGTTATTATTAACGATTTTTCTTGTAAAATCAAGACAAAAACAGGTTTTTATCAAGAATTTAAGTAATTTATTTTAATCAATAATTTTAAAGAAATCACGAAACTTTTTTTTCTTTCTTTTGAGCTTTTTCTCCTTTTGTTTTGCCAGTTTTTTTTCGCTCATTCGCAACTCTTTTAACGGGGTTAACTCTTGATCGATGTATTTGTCGCGATTATTTTCAATCTGGTTCTTAACCAGAGTCGCCAAATCAGTTGTGGAAGTTGCCAGATGCTTCTTACCATAAATTGGTTTACCAAAAATCACCTTCACCACCACGTGTTTATTCTTTCGCGGATACTCAAAGACTTGATAAGAGTTAATGATTGTCACCGGGATAATTGGCGCGTTGGCCATTTGAGGTAACTTGAAGGCTGCTGGTTGCATTTCCCCCACCTCATTTGACCCAGAACGAGTTCCCGTAGGAAAGAGTACCAAACTTCGTTTATAGTCGACAATTAAATCCTTCGCTTCCCTAAAGGCCGCTAACGCGCTTCGGGGTGATTGCCGGTCTAAAGGAATAGTATCAATTAAATTCAAGAACCGACTGGCACGTTTATCACTTCAAAGTTCTTTTTTAGCAATAAAAGCGACTGGTTGTTGTTTAGAAAAATCATTAATTGCCAGAAGAGCAATCGCATCAAAATTAGATTCGTGGTTGGGCATTAACACAACCCCGCGATCTAACCAGTTTTCAATTCCGCCAACCTGAATTTCTACCCCAAATAAAGGCAACGCCTTTTGAACTTGTTTACTTAACCAGTCATAACGGTACTGTTCGCTGTAAGCTAAAGGGTCTTTTTTATTTTTCTTATTAATCTTTTTTGCTTTGTGATAAATATGTAAGGCCAAGGGTCACATATAAAGCATTTTCTTCTTATCGAAATAAAACTTTTCTCTTGGTGAAGTTGGGGATGGGGTTTTTGATTTTTGATCACGCATCATGATTTTCCTTCTCTAATAGGCAAGCATACCTTTTAATTATACGTTTGATTTAAAGCGATGCCAACGCTGTATTTTTTTTCGTGACTAATCGAAACAAGAATATGACGATACTCAGGATTTTTGATCACTGGTGCCCCATTTTCTTGATAGCCAATATCAAGAGTGTGCATCGAAACACCAGCAGTCAAGGTTTTAATGATTGCTTCTTTAACTGCTCACCGACCACTAACAAAAGCTTGTTTTTGTGCTTTAGAACTAAACTGGTTAAACATTTGTAACTCATTATCACTTAAGACCTTTTTTAAAAAGGCTCAACGCAGTTTGATTCGTTTGTTTTCAACAATATCAATTCCAATTTTTTCAAACATTGCCCAAAACTTCCTTTCACCAAAAACAGTGCTAACTTAAATTAATGAACCAATGCCAAGGCGGTTATTAGAAAACTGGGTAATAAGAATATCAGTTCACCCGATTTTATGTAGAAGATTATTCGCCTTATCAATATTCATCAGGTGACGATCAACATAAAACATTAGGGTGTAAATTACCACTCCATCTTTACCAGGTACATAAATAGGAATTGCTAGCATAATTGAAGGTAAAAGAATACCAATCAATAAAACTATCAAGGGTAAAGATAACCTTCACCCAGCATGCTTATAATCATAAGTGAATAAGAAACTAGTCGCTCCTCCTAAACATAGGCCGACCAAAACAGGCACATACTCCATTCCCGAAATAAAAATTGGGAGAATAATTAAGAAAATAATTGGGAGAATTAGTTTTGACTTACTTACTTGCGCAAATAGGGTCTTGCTGCCACTAACATTTAAAGCCAACATTCCCAAGGTCATCCCATAAATTGGTAGGGTACTTCCTGTGGTGTAATTGGGAGTTAACACTGAACTGAAATAACCTAGCAAAAGATAACTAACTAGAAAAGAAAGGATAAACTTTCATGTACTCATGTAAAACTCATTGAGTTTTAACAACCCATACAGACTGAACCCTACTAAAATGATGATCGCAAAACCAACAAACCAGTTTGATGATAAAGCACTCATACCATACGTAAGAACCCTTCAACCTTGACCACCCAAAAAAGTTAAATGATAGGTAGTCCCCCCGCTAAAAAGCTTGGCAATATCATCAGTGTAGTTATAACCCCAAATTGTTGTCAATAACTGAAAAACTAGGGGGAGAATCACAAACAATAACAAAAAGATTCCACTCCCATAATAAGGAGTTTTTTTAAAACGGGTAGAAAACGAACTCAGTTTTTTTTGTAAATCAGCTTCGTTAACGACTCCACTAAGATCATCAAGTTCTTCAATAACTTGACGATTTTTTTTACTTTGCTTATTAAAAATCTCAACATCTTCTTGAACAGAAAAATCAAGCGTCTGAGCCATTACTCAAAAAGTGGATAATTGCGTTTTAAGATACTTCTGATCAGTGGAGATTAAAACAAAATGGTGCGGATTAACTTCTTGAAACGAATTACCTTTAGTTTCATCTAAATAAATTTCTAAAACCGTTAAATCACTTTTATCAACACCGCGAGTTTTTGCCAACTTTCCCAGCAAATGAGTAAATTCACTATCTTTAGTTTCATCAAAATGGTGAGCAATCTTAATAATTGCGACATCCATCTTACTAGAATAAAGAAAAACCTTTTGTTTATTCAACTTACTTAAAAGTCCTTGGTAGTGTTGGTTCTGAAAAAAGAAGACCAAGGCTTTTTCGCACTGTTTGTAATCAAAATTCATTATTAAGCCTCACTTTTCAACTCTTCTATTTTATCATTAAACTCTTGAGGAAGGCTACTAATAAATTCCATTTTCTTACCTGTGATTGGGTGAAGAAAAGTTAACTTATAAGCGTGTAAATACTGCCCGTATGGGGTGAGTTTTTCTTTTAGCTTGCCATAGAGTGGATCATTGATCACAGGATGATTAATGTAATTAAAGTGTACCCGAATCTGGTGCGTACGACCGCTTTCAATCAAAACCAAAACTTCAGTAGCATGGGCAAAACGGTTTAAAACCTTAAATCGAGTTTTCGCTGGTTTTGAATTGGTTGCAGTAACACTCATTTTTTTCCGATCATTACTACTCCGACCAATTGGAGCATCAATTAAAGCTTCATCTTCATCAATCACTCCTCAAACCAAAGCGATGTATTCTTTTTTAATTTCATGATTTTTAAACATTGTTGTTAGTTTTTGGTGAGTAGCATCATTTTTTGCTACAATCAGTAACCCAGTGGTTTGTTTATCAAGTCGATGCACAATTCCCGGACGTTCCACACCCCCAATCCCTGATAAATCATCAACTTGGTTCATCAAAGCATTGACCACTGTTCCTGACCAGTTACCAAACGAAGGGTGGACAACCATATTGTTGGGTTTATCAATAACTAACAAGTCATTATCTTCATAAATAACCTTTAAAGGTAAGTCTTCACCTTGAATTACATCAACAACAAGTGGAGGGAGATTAATAACAATAACATCCCCCTTGGTTAACCGATAACTCGCACTTTGAACAGAATTATTAACCAAAACATCACCTTCTTTAATTAATTTTTGCAAATAAACGCGAGAAAAGTCGTATTCTTCTTTAAGATAAGTTACTAAAAACTTATCTAACCGCGCTTCGTGATAATCAACATCTTTAATTTGAATTGTTTTTTCCATTTTGTTTTTCTCTCATTTTTTGCAGTTTTTGCGCTGCTTGTTGTTCTTTTTTACTCGTACTCGTAGTCAATAGTTCATCTTTGATAGTCACCACCGGTTTGTCGTCAATCACCAAACTTGGTTCAAGACTATTTACCTTTTGGTTAATTATTTTAATTCGTTTCAGCAAATGATTTTCAACATCTTGAAATTCGTTCAGGTGTTTTTGGTGGTAAGCAGTGTTGAAGTATAAGATTATTTCAATGATTAAATCAATAATCAAAATAATAACACCAATATTAACTCATAGATCCGCAATGTTAAAAACATAATTATTGGAATTCAAGATTTTAAAATCTCAAACCAAAAAGTCAATCACTCCACCCTTTTGTCCTTGATGATCACCCTCACTAACCATTGGTGCTCAAGCCCGAGCAAGCAGATTAGCAAACGATCCTGAAAGAATAAAAACAATCGCAATTAATCACTTTTTATCGTTGGAAAAAATAAAGATGACTAAAGCAATTATGGTGACTAAAGTCGCTAAACCAATAGCTAAGCCAGCATTACTAGCATTAGCTCCATAGGCACTGCCGGGATTAATAATGTAGTTTAACTTCAAAAAATGAGGGAGAAAACGGTGAACGTCACCTTGATTCATACTAAACTGAACCGCAATTTTAGTAGCTCAATCAACTAAAACTAGGACACTAAAAATCGGCAAACAAACCATTAGTTTAAACCTTCAAGCAAAATTACGATTCTTTAACCAGAATTTAACATTATCTATCCAAGTCAAATTTTCTCATTCCTTTTTATTGGCGAACAACTTTTAGACAACGATCGCACAAACCATCAATAGTTTGGTCAAAAATTCCTCAACAACGTTCACATTTTTCACCCACTCGTGGCGTTATTTTAATTTTAGCGGTTTTTCCTCCAAATGTTGGGTTTTTTAAATCATGACTAAACTTGATTTCGCTCACAATAAAAATAGTTGCTAAGTGCTCAACATCTTTAATCACTTCATAATCCTTGGTTAAACTCAACTCAACACTAGCTTCAAAACCTTTGTTAATTAACTTGTTTTCCCGAGCAATCTCTAAAGCTTTATTGACTTCTTCACGAACCTTTAACACTTTTGTTCACAATGCCACTTCTTTTGGTTCCAAAACAAAATTTTGTTCTTTAACATCTAACAGGTGCACTGAAGCAACCTTTTGGTCATCAAGCAGGTAGGTGTAAATTTCTTCAATTGTATGGGGAATTAATGGTCGCAAAACATCGATTAAACCTCACAAGATTTCAAATAAAACTGTTTGTACCTGTCTTCTTGATAATCAATCTTGGCCATCGACATACAAGATATCTTTAATGAAATCTAGATAAAATGAGGATAAATCCGTAGTGATATAGTTAATAACTCCTTGATATACTTCGTTAAAACGATAATTTTCATAACTATTAATTGCTTTTTGTTTAAACTCACTTAGTTTAAAAAGCGCATAACGATCAACGCTGGTTAAAGCAGATTGATAATTGGTCTTTTTGTCAAAATCAAATAAGTTTCCTAAAATAAAACGTAAGGTATTGCGAATTTTTCGGTAGGTTTCACTAACTTGGTTAATAATTTCTTGACCAATCCGTTGATCATCAGTATAGTCAGTTGAACTTACCCATAACCTTAAAACATCAGCACCATTGGTTGTGGCAAACGCAATTGGATCAATGCCATTTCCTAATGATTTAGACATTTTCTTTCCATTTTGATCCGTGGTCATTCCGTGCGATAACAAAGTTTGGTAAGGAGCTTTATTGTCAAAAATTACCGAATTAATCATTGAAGAATTAAATCACCCGCGGTATTGATCATTTCCTTCTAAGTAAAGGTCGTATGGTCGGTGTCAATTAGAAAAACGCGCTTCTAGGGCTAAAGCACTAGTCCCAGAATCAAACCAAACATCTAAAATATCTTTTTCTTTGCGCAAATTTTGGTTTTGATATTCTGGAGGAAGGAAAACATCAGCAGGCTCTTTAAACCAAGCGTTAGTACCTAACGCTTCAATTTTAGCAATCGCATAAGCGAGAATGTCTTCATTCAACACCAATTCGTTGCTTTGGTCATAAAACCCAATAATTGGTACGCCCCAAAGTCTTTGTCGAGAAATCGTTCAATCATCACGTTTAGCTAAAACTTCTGCTAAGCGTTGTTGGGCTCATTTTGGCTGAGTTTGCACTTTGTTAACGTGGGCAAGGATTTCTTTTTTCACAGGACGTAAATTAATAAACCATTGTTTAGTTGCTCGATAAATTACTGGTTTTTTAGTTCTTCAATCATGCGGATAAGAGTGGTTTAAGAATTTTAATTTTAATAAATGGTGGTTATCATCCAAACGATTAGTAATAATTTTATTAGCATCATCATAAAAGATTCCTACCAATTCTGGGTCTAATTCTTTGATTTGGGCACTAAACTTTCCTTGATCATCAATGGGGGCGAAAATTGGTAAACCAACCTTTTTAATCAAATTATAATCATCTTCACCAAAACCAGAAGCAATGTGCACTAAACCAGTTCCTGCTTCACTAGTAACGTGTTCACCATGATAAATCTCACTTTGCAATTGCGGATATAACGGGTGATAATATTTCAAACCAACCAAAGCTTGACCTTTAAAGGTTTTTAAAACTTCTACCCTTTTTCATTCCATTAGGGTTTGTAAACTTGGCAATAAGTCTGTTCCTACGACAAATAAATGTTCCTGATCACTTTCATCAACAACCTTGACAAGCGAGTATTCTAAATCTTGACCAACTGCAATTGCTTGGTTTGAAGGTAAAGTTCAGGGGGTCGTGGTTCAAATCATTAATTGAGTTTGTGGGGGCAACAAATCATTTGGTTCAACATCAACACCAACATAAACAGTTGGGGTTTTAACATCAACATACTCAATTTCTGATTCAGCCAGTGCTGATTCACTTGAAGGTGACCAGTAAATCGGTTTTAAATCACGGTAAATTAAACCTTGATTAAACATTTTTTCAAATGATCGTAATTCAGTAATTTCATAGTCATGATCTAAAGTTTGATAAACTGTCGCATCATCAGTAAAAATCCCCAAACGACGAAACTGCTTTTTTTGGTTATCGACTTGTTTTAAGGCAAATTGTGCACACAGTTCTCTAAACTTAATTGGGTCAAGTTGCTTACGATCAACCCCTTGCTTGGTAACTGCATTTTCAATTGGTAATCCGTGCGTGTCTCATCCCATCACGAAAGGGGCTTGATAACCAAAAGAATTTTTTCACCGCACAATAAAATCTTTTAAAGATTTATTTAAAGCGTGACCAATATGCAAATCACCATTGGCATAAGGAGGACCATCATGAAGAATAAATAACGGTTTATTTTCATTTAACTTTAATTTTTGTTGATAAATTGTCTTCGTCACCCAGTCTTGCTCGATCAACGGTTCTTTATCTTTGAGATTCGCGCGCATGCTAAAATCAGTTGTTCCAATTAATAACGTGTCTTTATATTTGTTTGCCATTCTGTTTTCCTCCTAAAAAATAAAACTTCGCCCTTTAAAATTAAAGGAGCGAAGTCATCGCGGTACCATCCTTTTTGATAAACTACTGGTTTATCCACTTATTTTGGACTTGACGGAGCCGTTACCGCAGAATTCTACTCTCTTCACGATTTCTTTTCTGGTTTTTAAAAGGTGATAACAAGAAGGTTGTGCTAATTCTCACCACTACATTAGCTCTCTGGAAATTTCTTCTCGCTGTGTCCTTTTTACAATGCTAAAAGCATGAATTAATTATAACTTAAATAAGAAATTTTAGATAATGAGGTTAAAAAATATTTTTAACCCTGAAAGTATCTTTATTTCTGCTTAAATAATAAACCTAAGCCTTGAATTTATTGTCGCTGTGCAAAATTTTCTTGACAAAATCAATGCTAGTTTTTAAATAATCTTCTTTAAACTCAATTAAGGCTTTGGTGTGATGATAACCATCATATAACTTCAATTGATTAAGTGGAGCAGGTTCCATGTTATTTTTTTCGTTATGCATCCGGAAACTATCTAAATAATCAGTAACCTTATCTCACCGGTTATGCACGTAAAGAATGGGAAATTTACGACCCTTTTCTTCTAATAAACTAGTAAAATCTAGTTCTGATAAATTAACGTGATACTCATTTTTATAAATTTTCATCATAGTACCAATCGTTTCGTTCGCATATCCTTCAAAAAAACCCGGAGAGTTATTACTAATCATCCGTTTTAATAGCTGCGGAACCGACATATATGCCGAATCAGACACTCCTCAGATAATGTTGGCCTCTTCGACAAGTGAAGGTTCAGTCAACATGAGATAGTTAAGCGTAAACCCCCCCATTGAGGTACCAACTAAACCAATGTGATCGATTTTGTATGATTTCTTTAACCAGTTAATCGCAGCAATTAAATCTCATTTTTCTTTATATCCTCACGTCACCACATCAATCCCACTCTGTCCGTGATTACGAAAATCAAAAGTTAAAATGTTATAACCCAAGACGCGATAATGTCATGTCAAATAAAGGACATCAAACCGGTTAGAATTATAACCATGAATTCCAATAATTCACTTATCAGAAGGGATATCGTTTAACCAAACACTGGCAGTGATCTTATTTTGATCAAGACTAGGAAAAGTTACGTTTAGTGAAGGATTTTCCTGGTCAATACCCATTTTTTTGTTGGAATTTTTTGCAACAGGAGAAAAACCAAAAAGTTTAATAAAATTTAAGCGATAAGTTTCTTCTTCGGTTTGAAATAAGGGTGCTGAAAAGTGACTATTTCACATGTTAATCATCATCTTGGCGAACGTATTTGATTTTTCTTGATCTGATGGTGGTTTTTTCATTCTTATCCTCACTTTACTTGTTTTAATTATTATAACTAAGTTAAAAATAAATTTTAGTTCTAAAATGAAACAAAAAACGAAATAAGTTGCTTATTTCGTTAAAACAGGAATCTCTAATTCATAAACATTGGCTTTAATTTTTGTTATAAAACCATGCAGGGCATAAATTGCGCCACTCAAAAAATTTAAACCTTTAATTCGGGTGAGCTTATTTAATCCTTCTAAAGAAACAATCACTTTCTTTTTCACCAATAATTGGTCAATCACCAACGCAAGTTCTTCAAACCTAGTAGGATGATAATGATTAATCATTAATGGTTGCGTCGGGGTTGGACTAATCTCTGAAGAAAGTGAAGTTAAAAAGAAGGTGCCATCATCCACTTCTAATTCTTCAATCAACGTTTTTTTCTTTGCTCACATTTGTCCATACTCCTATTTGTGTTGCACAAAAGACGGGATATCATCCTCATCATCATTGTTGAAGGTAAAGTTAGTCATCGTTGATTCAATCTCTATTTCTTCATCATTTACCTTAATTGCTGAAGGTTCGGTCTGCCCAATTGATGGTTCTTCAACAGGTAATGATTGACTTGGTGGTATAACACTTTCTTTAGAAATTTTGGTATTCAAGTTAAGGTTAGTTGAAGGAGAAGGATACTCGTCGTCATCAAACCCTGTAGCAATAATTGTGACGATGACATTATCACCTAACTCAGGATTTGAGGCCATGCCAAAGACAATATTTAACTCTTCTTGGGTTGCTTGCTCAATCAAATCAACTGCCTCATAAGCGTCATTTAAAGTCAACCTTTCTCCACCAGTAATGTTAACAATAGCGTTTCTTGCCCCTTGAATAGAAGTATCTAATAAAGCAGAGTTAACCGCTTTTTTAGCTGCAATTGCTGCAGCATTATCACCACTACCAATTCCGATTCCCAACAAAGCCTTGCCCTTGTCTTTCATGACTGTTCGCACATCAGCAAAATCAAGGTTAATTTGTGAAGGTACAGCAATTAAATCAGTAATTGTTTGTACTCCTTGACGTAAAATGTTATCTGCTTCTCTAAAAGCATCATCAATAGGTACATCTCCGACTAACTCTAAGAGACGATCGTTAGCGACAATAATGATTGAATCAGTTTCTTTTTGGAGTTCTTTAATTCCTTGCTCAGCATAACGAAGTCGTTTTTTCCCTTCGAATCGAAACGGTTTAGTTACAATCGCAATGGTTAGAGCACCAAGTTCGCGGGCAATTTTGGCAATAACAGGAGCAGCACCAGTTCCTGTCCCTCCTCCCATTCCAGCAGCCACGAAAACTAACTGTGAACCTTGTAAGACCTCTTTAATTTCTTCAATTGATTCAAGCGCAGCTTTAGCGCCAACTTCTGGATCAGCACCAGCACCTAAACCATGACAAAAATTCTCTCCTAAAACAATGCGGTTGGGGACAGGGGAAATGTTTAAAACCTGAACATCAGTATTGGCGACAATAAACTGCACGTTTTTCATGTTGTGATCATACATGCGGTTAACTGCGTTACTACCACCACCACCAACTCCCACAACCTTAATTAAAGCTTCTGGATTTGCTCATTCTTTGCTCATTATTGTTTCACTCTCCTTTTAGTTATTTGTGTTCGTTAGCACCAACAACATCCTGAACTTGAGGTTTTGCTGCGGTTGGGATTGGGTATGAGGGTTCTGAATCAAGCGGTTGGTCAAGATTCACTCCTTGAATTTTGCTGTTTTCTTGTTCTTGGATAATTAAAGCCCATTTATAAAGGTCCCTAAAATCAGCACTATAATTGCCATTAGCTTGTAATTTCGCTAAAGTTAAGAATTTAAGGTGTTTTGAGCCAAGATAGGCTTCAATTTCAGGAATTTGTTCAATTAAACCACAGTGAATTTGATAATCAACCCCCGCAGGGTTAAGCCCCAACTTGAAGGCAATCGTATCTTTAATGTTCATTAACATTTCATCTAAGTTTTTGGTTAAAACCTTTAAAACTTGTTTCATTGTATAAGTTGTAATTAAAGCATCATTATTTCTTGTTCTTAACACACTAAAGTCTTTAGTTTTACTATCAAGAGTAGTCATATCGGCATAGTTTTTTACCACATTAACCAAACAAGCTAAATCTTTGTTTGGATCTAAGGCTAAATCGTTAGCAATGCGTTGGTACAAGTCTTTAATCCCTCAAGCCATTTTTTCGTGAACCAAAGTGCCTTGGCCATCATAATACTTAACTCAAGTTTCGTTTTCTCCTCATTCCACTACTAAAGATTGATAATCATATAACCAATTATTCAACTGCGGGTTACAGTTAATTTTACTTAAGGCATCAACTTTACCAATCGTCAATTCTACTTGACTAATTGCTTTTAACAACGGAGTAAACCAAGCACTTTTAACGTGTTGTCATTCAGAAACAAAACTAATTTCATCACTGACTAAAACTTGTTCACTAATTGGGGTTTTGCTTCAGTGATTATTAACCTTAACACCCAAACAACTACAATCAATTGCCACTTGTTCGTGAGTTTGGTTAATTTCTTGTTGGTATTCTTTAACAAAGATATTTCATTGGTTTTGTACTAAAGTTGTGGTTAAGTTAACTTGTTGAGGATTATGCGGTTCTAAACTAAAAGTAACCATTTTCGCTTCATAACTAATTACTTCATTAGGAATTAAGAGGTTAATTTTTTTGACTTGACTTTTATAAACAGGAAAGATCGTAATAAATCGTTTCAAACTAGTTGCTAAAAATTGGGTTAACTTACTTAACTCGTTAGCATTAAATTTACCATCAATTTGGTTAAAAGCACTAAAAATTTTGGCTTTTTGACTAAATAAAACCTGGATAGGTTGGTCTGAATAGATGTCAACAACAACATATTTTGCCCAACCAGTACGATCAAGTTCTAAAAATTGATAAATTTTGTGAGTTTGATTATTCATTATCATCTCTCCTCTCTACTTTTGGTTATTTTTTCTCGACCACTCAAAGTTTAGCACTATGAGCACGAGGATTAAGGGTTAATTCTTTCTTTGAAGGTTTAATCGGACTAGGAGTAATCAATTTAAATTTTGTTCCGTCATCCACTTCTCAGGGAAGGTTTTTTAAGACCTGCTGGCGAGGGCTGATTGTGACCTCTTTGATGAGTTTTTTAACAACCGCTTCTTCTTGAGATTGGAAGGTAATTAAGCAAATCCTTCCTTGGGGTTCAACTAAATCAAAAGCTTGACGTAAACTTTTTTCTAAACTATTCATTTCGTCATTAACATAAACTCTTAAGGCTTGAAAAGTCTTTTTAGCAGGATGTTTTTTTTGCTTTAACACCTTTTGGGGTAAAGCTTTTTTAATTACCCCAACCAACTGCAAAGTTGAAGTTAAAGGTCGGGATTTAATGATTTCACTAGCAATTTGTCTAGCAAACTGTTCATCACCATACTTGGTTAAAATTTCACTAAGTTGATCTTGAGAATAAGTATTGACCACTTCTTGCGCAGTTAAACTTTGTTCTTGGTCCATTCGCATATCCAAGGGTCCATCATTACGGTACGAGAACCCTCGGTCATTTTGATCAAATTGGGGAGAAGATACTCCCAAATCATACAAGATACCGTCAACTTTAGTAACATCCTTGGTTGCCAATAATAACTTTAACTGGTCAAAATTACCTTTAATAATTTTAAAATTAACACCAATTTTACTTAAAGTTTGCTGACTTTGCTCAATCGCCTGATCATCACGATCAAGTGCTAAGAGCAAGCCGGTGGGTGATAACTGGCGCAGAATTGCTGCAGCGTGACCACCACGTCCAAGCGTACAATCAACATAAACCCCATCAGGTTTAACTTGTAGCATCGCAACACTTTCATTTAATAAGACGGAAATATGTTCCATTTTAATAGTCCTTACCCAATTCTGCAGCAGCAGCTTCAAAGTTGGCATCAGTATTGTTTTCGTACTGATCGTATTTTTCACGATCCCAAATTTCTCAGTGGTCAACGACCCCGATGACATAGACATCTTTGTTTAAGCCAGCGATTTTAATTTGTTCTGAAGAAATTCTAATGCGACCAGCCTTATCAATTTCCATCAATTCTGAGTTGGCAAAGATTTGCCGACTAACCATTCGTGAACGTGGATCAGTGCTCTTATAATTCAGAATGTTTTGGGTATATTTACTAAATTCTTCAGGAGTTCTTACTTCGAGACATCCTTCAAAACCTTTGGAAATATACACACTTTCGCCCATTTTGTTTCTAATCTTTGATGGAATCGTTAGCCGCGACTTATCATCAATTGTATGAGCATATTTACCTATGAGTAGTTCCATGACAGTTCGCCCCACTTCCTCCCACTCTCAAACATTATAAATAAAAAAAATAAGTTTTTCATTAATCAATTACCAAAAAAAATTAAGTTTTTTTGAAAAAAAAGAGGGTGAACCTATTCGTTTTTCACTCCTCTTTTTCAATTGTTTGCGCTTAATCTTTTATAGTAATTGCTTCTTTGCCTTTATAGAAACCACATTCTCTGCAAACACGGTGTGGTTTAATCATTGCTCCGCAGTTGTTGCAAGAAATGATTGCTTGACTTTGTAAAGCCAAGTGACTGCGACGTTTGTTTTTAGCAGCCTTACTTGTTTTTCTGAATGGTACAGCCATAATTACACCTCTCCTTATTTTTTCTCGTCTCTTTTAGAATCGTTTGAACTATTAAATTCTTTTAACTTCTCTCATCGCGGATCTGGTTGCTTCAAGCGGTCATTTTCATACTCTTCTTCAGACATTAAACTCCAACCAGAACCAGTCTTTGAGATTATACCATGGTTGTGGGTTAAATTAATAGGAATTGATGCATTAATTTGCTCAATTACCAAAGCATTGAAATCAACTTCTTCAGCAACAATCAAGTTAACATCTTCTCTAGTTTTAACATCAAAACTATATTCATCATCTCACGCCAATTTATCCTCATGAGTAATGATCATCCCGTCGCGAGCATCAATTGCTTCTAGCTGGTAATCAATGATTGCATGCACCACAATTGCATCAGTACTTTGATTATAAAACACGTCTCCTTCGTATTTAACTCCCAGATATCTAGAAATTAAAGGCGAATAAATCTCATATTGCGCTAGATCAGTCAACTGCTCGTGTAGGTGAATTTTTTCTTTGACTTGACGAATTGCTTTTTTTCTCATTTTAACGAACCTTTAAACCTAACTTTTCAACATTACTTAGCACTTGATTTCAAGCTTGGTTTAATTCTTGTTCATCTAATTGATGAAGTGAGTTATTAAAAGTGATTTGGAAAGTCCAAGCCATTAACCCTTGACTTTTTAATTGGTCATCAACATAAACATCAACTAATTGACAATCAACCACATCAACCACGCCAGTCAAGATAGTGTTAGTAATTTCACTATAACTGATTTTAGCAGATACTTCTAAACTAAGATCTCTTTTTGTGGCCTGAAATTTTGACCAAGGTTGCATGGTGGTTTGTAAATTTGCACTTTTGAATAAACTATCTAAATCTAGTTCTGCTAAAAAGGTTGGCGAAAGTTTTAGTTTAGCTTCAATTTGGGGATGAAGTCGAAAGATAAAACCAAGAACCTTATTATTAAACTTAATTTTGGCATTTTGATAAGGGTGCATTCCTTCAAAAACTTTATCATCACTTAAAGGTTCATAACTAATTTTGGTTAAGTCTAACTGGTATAAACCAAAAATATTTTCCACTAATCCTTTTAAGTCATAAAAATCAGTTAACCGGTTTTCGCGAAAATCTCGGTCAAAATCACCACTAAAGAGAATTCCTAAATGGGTAACTCGTTCTAAGCCTTTATAATAAAGGTCAGCAACTTCAAACAACTTTAAATTTTTATGACCTCGTAAGGCATTATTAGAAGCAACTTCTAATAAACTTTGGATTAAATTTGTTCGATAAACTTCATGTAATTTTGACAACGGTGCAGGTAATTTTAACGGTTTTGCTAAATTAAACAAGTTTCAAGCTTTGTTAGCTGCAGTTTCAATTAACGAGTAAGTTTTTATATTAACTAAACCTTGACCAATTAAATTTGCCTGCATTTTAGTTTGCAAATCTAAAGCAAAAGCTTTTTTTTGGGCTTGCGCTAAAAGGTTCAGGGGAGAGGAAGGCACTTGGTCATAACCTTTAAATCGGGCCACTTCCTGAGCTAAATCTTTAGCATTACGTAAATCAATCCGGTTAGGATCAACCATAAAGGTTAAACTATCTCCCCTGGTGGTAATCTTAAAATCAAGAAACTTAAACAAAGCTTCGATTTCGTTTCCATCAAAAGTAGTTCCCAATAATTGGTTAATCACCGACACACTAGTTTCAAGTTTATTGTTTACTGGTAAGGGACCGATTAAGTATTCAACTTTTTGAACTTCTTTAATTGCCGCATAATCATCAAAAATATCTTTTAACGCCTCAGTAGCATCTTCAAATTTATTTGCATATAAAGGTTTGATATAACGTTGTAAAGCAATCGTACTTTGGTTTAAGTGCTTTTGCTGGGTTCGCATCAAGCCAGGATTAAAGTTAAAATACAAGACCAGCATCCGTTTGGTTTTTTCATCAACTAAAAAACTTTTCTCCACGCCCATTCCCAAAACTTCAACCACCCGCGCGCCATCTTTTAAAACGACTAATTCTTGGTCATTAACTTTGGTAGTTGTTAAACTCAATTCCGGATTCTTTAATTTATCATAATCAATCAGAATTGCGGGTTGGCCAATTTCTAAAGTCATCTTGTTAGCTAAGTCATACAGGTAGTTAGTTTGGCGACTAACCTTGTTAAACTTTAACCATAAGTCATCATCAACATCCAATCACCCTTCATCATTATTAATTTCAAATAAACTAAATCCTGCAGTTTGAACTTGGTTGGTCAAAGCAGGACTAATCTTTAAACTAAAGTCAACCTTCTGTTTTTGGTTTTTAACTTTGTTAGTCAGACGATAATAGTTAATTGGTCGTTGAAAATAATTTCCCAGTTCCTTTAATAACTGCACTGCTGCAAGCGCATCACTCCGGTTTAAGGTTAAATCCACTTCCCAACTAAAATCATTAAAACCAATTGTTTCAATTCCTTGACCAATTAAACTGCTCAAATCATTGTAAGAATGAATCACATAAATACTTTCATTTTCTTGCAAAGTTAAATCAGTAGCTGGAATCCCAATTTCATTTAACGCACAAATCATCCCTTCAGATGAATAACCATGAATTTCTTTTGCACTCATGGTCAACCCGTTTGCCAAAGTTGCTTTAACAGGAGCAACAATCACAAAAGTTTTTGCCTCAACATTACTAGCTCCACAAACAATTTGCACGATTTTATCAGGACCAATTTTTACTTGGTTGACACTTAAATGCGTGCCTTCAAGCGGTTGAGATTCTTCAATATAACCAACCACCAAACCTTGGTTCAAGTGTTGGTAATCAATTGTTTTATCGACCTCAAACCCTAACGAATTTAAAGCAATGGTAATTTGATCATTACTGATTTGATCAAGGTGCATAAACTTTGCTAACCAGTTTCTTGTTAAAATCATTTTTTCTCTTCCCTTCTAATTTCCATAAAACTTAAATTGGTTTAAAAACTGGAGGTTGTTTTCATAAAAGTCACGAATATTGGTAATCCCAAATTTAAGCATCGCAATTCGTTCAACCCCAATTCCAAATGCCAAACCACTTAATCTTTGTGGGTCTAATCCGTTCGCTTCAAAAACTTGATCATGGATTAAACCTGCGCCCAAAACTTCAATTCAACCACTTTGTTTACATAACTCACACCCTTGGCCATGACACTTAAAACAAGCAATATCAGCCTCAACACTTGGTTGGGTAAAAGGGAAATAACTCGGACGAAAACGCACCTTAACATCAACATTAAATAAACGTTGACATAAATAAGTTAGAATTCACTTTAAATTGGCAAAACTAATATCTTTGCCAACAACAAACCCATCAATTTGCATAAATTGGTGCGAATGAGTCGCATCATCATCATCACGGCGATAAACATTTCCATAAGAAATTGCGGCAAGATAATCACCACCTTGCTCACTTAATTGGGTTAATAAGTGGGCGGTCATATTAGTTGAATGAGTTCTTAACACTGTTTGTTCGTCTAAATAAAATGTATCTTGCATCTCACGAGCGGGATGACCTTCTGGTAAATTTAATTTTTGAAAATTAAACAAGTCAGTATCAACTTCACTACCATTAATCATTTCAAAACCTAAGCCTTCAAAGATCGTCGCAATTTCATTAATGACAAGATTTAAAGGGTGTAAAGAACCAAAGGGGTGGTTTTTTCCTGGCAAAGTAACATTAAGTTTTTCTTGAGCTAATTGGGCATTAAGTTTTTCTTGGCTAAATTTGGCTGCTAATTCATTGACCTTTTCCGCCATCAAAGTTCGCGCTTGATTCACAAGTTGACCAATTGTTCTTTTTTGGTTTGCATCCAAATCTCGCATTTCTTTAACCACTTGGTTTAACACAGCATTTTTACCTAAATAAGTAATGCGCACTTCATCTAACTGCGCCCTATTTTCAACCCGATCAATTGCTTGCTGAAAGTCTTTAATCAACCCTTCAATTTTACTTTCCATAAATCCTCCCCAAAATAAAGTGTCATATTGTTATATTTTACTATTTATCAACATAAACTAAAAGAAAATAACTTTGAGTATTATGATTTAAAAGTCCAAACAAAAAACAAAAGGTTAACAAGAGGAGTTTTTCTCAACCCTACAACCTTTTGTTTTTTAAATTAAGCCCCAAGTTGTGCCTTGACTTTTAACTGTTTAACCCCTCTATTTGCTTCAATGATTTTTTGATCATAAGCTTGTAACAATAAGTGATAAACTGAAGCATCATTTTGGTGTTGACTAATCTGACGCAGATAATAACGCATTCTTTTCATCATGTTGAGTTCAAACACGCCCATTAAATACTCATCATATTTTCGTGGTTCATAAATCTGAGTCCCTTCTTTTAAATTGAACTGCATAATTTCACCAACCAGTCCAGGAATCATGCCTTTATTCAGATAGTCTTTAACTTGTTTATAAAAATTATTAAGAAAATCCTCATAAAGATTCTTGATAATAACAGCATTGTCAAGTTCACTCAAATACCGAATTAAACCCTGATTAATTTTTTGGTAAAAACTACGTAATTCATCAATTTTTGTTTCAATCAGGTTTATCTCCTCATAACTTAATTGAAAATCTAAACTTAAAGAAAGTTGAGCAAGAAAACTAGTCTTAGAAATAATCTTTTCAAAACCTTCAAAGAACCACTTTACTTAGTATTTTTTTACCATTGTTTGTTGAAACTTGGTAGTTTTGTTTCTTTGAAACTCTAAAGATAATTGTTTAAAATCCATTGTCCTGCTCCTAACCAAATGATGTAACTTGTGTCAACGGGGTGCGGTTTACCTTTCAATCAGAAATTGCTCAACCCATAAAGAGAATAAATCCAATCACTAAGAAGGTGATCACTGGTGCTTTTCAAGAAAAAGTCATAAAGATATAGATACTTCAGTGACTTGCAGCAATCTCTAACACTCCTCACCAAATTAATAAAGAAAGCAGGTAGGCAATCACAAAAGAAATTAGCGCACCAATAATATAACTTCCCATCACAATTCAGTTAACTTCTCGTTTTTTATAACCAAGCGAGCGGAGGGTTAAAATCACTTGCGCTTGCTCCTCAACCACAATGTTCATTACCACTATCAAGATAATTAATAGTAAAACTGCTTCAAGAATCATAAATAAGCTTAAAATATTGTTTACCCTGTTAGCCGCATCATTCACCCCCACCCGGACAATGTTATAAGGAGTAATTCCTGATTGACTAGAAATTGAAGCAATGTTCGGGTTGGTGATCATTTTTAGGTTCGCATCAATTTTCATCCCATCAATAAAACTAAAATCAAACATTCCGCTAAAAATTGAACCAAACACCGAAGAACCTGGAGCAATAGATAAAGCTAAGTTGTTACCAACAAACTTTAAAGAATTAATAGAACTAGATAAATCACCAAGATTAATTTTTCCTGTTAATAGTGGGGATTGAGAAGTTAAATTACTAAAAATTGGTAAACCTTGATCAATTAAGTTATTTACAGCAGTGGTAAAGAACTTTTCGCGAAATTGGTTATAATCAACATCTAATGGCCACCCACCATTAGTAAAGCGGAAAGTAATCGCTTTATTGATCCCTACAACTTTGATCTTGATTGTTTGACGTTGATTAGTATCAGTTTGAGCATTGAAAACATCCCCAATCCTTAAGTTATTTTCTCTGGCCAACCCATAAGGAACGATTGCATTAATACTATCATCGGGAGTTGGTTCGGCAATTTGAGAAAATTGTTCTTTACTGACACCATTTAAACTATAAACCTGATGATAATCACCATACTGGGTAGATTGACTGTCAATCAAGCGTAAATAAGAAGAACCTGCACCTTTTTTCTTATCTAAATTTAGTAAGGGTAATTGGTATTCCAGAAAATCAGTTTTTTGATTATAGAAGAGTTCATTAATTGTCAGTGTTGGTGATTGATTAATATCTTTAGGGTTATCTTTTAGCATCATTGAAGACATCACCAAAGAGACAGTTTCTTTGCTTAATTTATTTAAAGAAAGGCCATTGCCCCCATCATCACTAGTGGGGTCGGAGTTAATTAAGGTATTGAGATTAATTAACGGATTATTGTCAATTCCTCAGTACTTGATTAAATTGGGACTGAAACTTCGGACCACAGCATCATCTTGAGCTCAAGTGATTGCTTTATCAACATCACTACGCGAATACTTACCTTCATCGTTGGCACTTGTTTTAGTAGTTAAATAATTATTTACCCGTTTATCAACATAATTTTCAAATAATTCTAAGGTAATAATTTTCGTAATATTACTAATAAACAAGTTATTCTTTAAACTACCATTACTGTCTAACATTCCAAATAAAGTATTAGGGAAGTTGGCGATTAAAGCGTTTCTTGCGTCTTCATCACCACTTAAAGCCCCAGCTAAATCTAGGCGACTATCAGGATTGGCAGTAACAAAAGCATTCAAATCACTAACGTTGAAGTGCTGATTATTCTTGATGGCTTCAACTTGAGTAGCAGTTAAGGCATTAATTTGAAAACCTAAAATTCAATTTAAATAATAATCAGCATAAATTATTTTTGGTGAGAATAAAGTTTGCAGACGCGTATCATCATTAACTGGTTGGTCACTATACCTATCATAATAAGCATCAACTGGCATCACCATTTTCAAAGCAAGACTCCGGTCTTGGCCTTGATCAAATTGGTTCGCAATTGAATCAACCAAATAACTCGCCCGAAAACGAGAATCAGATGTCTTTTCATTACCATTCAAAACATCACTCATACTTTGATTATCATCAGGATCATAAGCAAAATATTGGAAATCGCGCGCTTGATAACTATCCAAATCTTTAAAACTATACTTATTAGTTTGATAAGCTACGTTTAATTCTTGCGCATTAGTTCAATAAAAGTTATGGTCAACCTTTTTTTGAACTGAAGAAAAACCTTGGTTAACTGTAGAATACATAATTGCTTGAGCGCCAAACATTAAAGCAAAGGTTAACGAAGCAAAAGCAAACAAAATCTGCACCACCAAAAATTTGCCAAAATTTGTCCGCACAAATGAACGTTGCAACCTATAACCAAATCCCTTACCAGTTCTAGTCAAATAACGCACCAATGGGGATGGATGAATCTTAATTTTACTAATCTTAAATCCGTTTGATAATAAGGAAAGGGTTGGTTCATTCAGATAAACTAAGGTTAATAAGTAAGAAACTCCCAGAAACAAGACAGGAACAACAATAAAAATTAGTGCCATGAAAAGTGGGTTAAGATAAACATGATGGAAAGCAAAGGTTAAGCTGCTTGTATAGTTTTTTGCTGAGTATAGTTGTAAAGGAATGGAAGCTAAATAACCACACAAAACCCCCAAAGAAATACTAATTCAAGTTTTCGTAGCAAAAATTCAAGAAAGTTCAGCAATTTTGTACCCAAAGGATTTAAAGATTCCGATTTGTCTTCTGGTTTCGTTAAGTTCTTTGCGAATACTAAAGTTAATAAAGATAAAAGCTAAGATTAAAACTACCACTCCCAAAATAAGATAAATCATCACTTGAATCTTAAGGTTATTTAATGAACGCTGGGTTGCAGAAGCAGTAGCATCCCCTAAACTACTTTCCTTTCAATCATAAATGCCGTTATTAGTGGTCGCATTTTTACTAAATGCTCGCTCCACACTAGCATTTGTGGCTAACTTCTTAACACGATGCACACTTGCAAAGTTTTCTGCATTCGTATTAGCATAATTTCAACGTGCACTTATGATAATGTTAAAAGCAGTGTCATCAACATAACCAACGGCATAGTTCTTAATATCTTCTAAAAAAGGGATGTACTTACTTCCTGGAGTTAAGTCATCATACTTTTCTCCAGTTCCCACAATCTTGAACTTTAGTTCACGGGTCAAAATTGCATCAACAGAAGTTGAATCCAAGACTTGGTTAACCTCTGACCCGCCAGGAAGGTTAATAACGTCCCCAATCTTCAACTTATTTAGCTTCATATAAGAACTAGACAAAACGATTTCGGGAATTACTTGATTATTCATCCATTGTTTAAGCGTGATTGTCTTTGGATAATGACCTCTTTCAATTTGTAACTGGTTTAACGCGTTTGGTTTACCCGCATTCTTTAGTTCCAAAGCAAAGGTTGGGAAGAGTGATCCAGTTGAAGTTTGACTTAAATAGTAATTGTTCTCCACATCATACTGAAAGTTATAGCTTAAACCAAAACCATCAGGGTTAATATCACTATTAGCAATGTTATGAAAAACTTGATAGTTAATAAAAGTTTGAAAGTTATAACTATAGGTTGGATCTGCTAAAACTTCATACATTGCAGGAGAAAACATCTGAAAAGCTAACAAGGGAGCTTGCTTATTGGCAACATTATTATCAAAAGAATGTAATTTTTCATCAACCAATTTCAGCAACACTGCAGAAAAAGCGTCATTTGAATCGTCTAAACCGTCTAAACTATCAATAATATTAGCTAAATCAATGGTAGTAATTGGTGCTTGCAGGGTTTTAAAATATTCAAACATTTTCGAAGCAGCCCGAACTTTACCATCCCTCAGCCCTTGATCTTGAGTGACCTTTAAATCAGCAGTTAACATTTCTAATAAGTTGTTTTTTATTAAATTAATATTAGCAGGAATGGGATTCTTGTCATCATCAGTTAAAGGTAAACTTGTGGTAGTATCTACCAAGGCTCCTAATTGAAATGATTCCATTCCAATCACAATTTCATCAGCAACTGATGATTGTTTTTCTTGGTCACTAACTTGTGAAGTTGCTGTCAAAGTAGCCACGTGCAAATCAATTGCTTTTTTATAAGCATCAGAAAGGATTGTAATTTGTCCCTTTTGGTTAGCAGGAATGGCTAAAATTTGTTTGGTAGTTTTTAAATCGAGATCAGTAACTTTATAATCTTGATTTTGATAAACATAGTCATAAATGAAACTAGCATTATAAAGTTTGTTTTTCGTATTGGTTGGTGAATTCTGATTAATATAAGTGTCAAATTTGTTATTATTTTGTTCTGATCGCGATAATTTATTACTAATTTGTAAAGGAGAGGTTAACATCCCAATCACGATGGCACACATCATTAAAATAAAGAGAATTGTTCCTAAAGTTTGGATTCAGTTATTAATGAAGGTTTTTAGATAACTCTTAAAAATAATCCGCACAAGTTAACTTCCTTTCCCTTTACCTTTGACAACAAAAACTATTTTTATTATAAAGATATTTGGTATTCTTGCCTACTATCAGTGGTTTTAAAACAAAAAAACAAGCCCATTTACAAGAAATCGACTTGTTTTTTTTCTTTGATCTGGCAACGCGCTAGTTTCGCACAAATGCACTATTTTCACCGTAATAGAGCTTAACTTCTGTGTTCGGCATGGGAACAGGTGTAACCTCTATGCTCTAGTCACCAGATTGGTGGGATTATTCT